>Ga0256828_1000273_pt1 | contig 35760 bp, 36 predicted proteins | sample CV88metaG_FD_185993 | JGI IMG/M metagenome (GOLD analysis project Ga0256828, IMG submission 185993) | Hydrothermal vent microbial communities from East Pacific Rise, Pacific Ocean - CV88 | ecosystem: Environmental > Aquatic > Marine > Hydrothermal vents | place: Pacific Ocean: East Pacific Rise...
ATAATCCTAAATAACTATTTTCAACTTGACCATTTGCCAATACTTTATAAAGGCGGGTATCTTTATTGATATTTAATAGCATATTCTCTTTTTTACTACCCATTACAAACATAGCAATTAATACTAATGTTAAAACTCCAGCATAACCAAGAATTTTTGGTCTGAAGTATCTAGTTTTACCTTCATGTTTTTCTGTTTCTCTCTCACTTGACCATTGAACAAGACTTGGCTTACCAAGCGCACCCATTACGGTTGTGCAGGCATCAACACACTCTAGGCAGTTAATACATTCAAGTTGTAAACCTTTTCTAATATCAATATGTGTAGGACAAACTCTAACACAACTCTCACAAGCGGTGCATTCTGCATCTGGATCTCTCTCTAATAACTCTTTTTGAGAATTTGCAACTTTGTGCTTATCTCCTCCATGACCTTCATAGATTCTACCACCACGAATTGGGTCATAAACTGCCATTATTGTATCTTCATCAAATAAAACTGACTGAACACGGCTATATGGACAAATATATATACAGAAGTTCTCTTTTATAAATACAACATCTGCCACTAAGAATGCTGCTACACCCAAAACAAACCCAATCATTACTGTATGATTTGCTGGATCTTGCAAATATTTAAAGAATGTTTCTGGTGGAACAAAGAACCACATAAAATCAGCCGCTGCAATTAATGCTAAAACCGACCATATTAAAATTGCAATAATTTGCTTACCTCTATGTTTAGAGTAATCTGGCTCTTTTTGCTTATTTTTAATATTTTTTCTTAAGCCCAAAAGCTTTGTTTCAATTAAATCTCTGTAAATTACCCTAAATATTGTTTGAGGACAAGCCCATCCACACCATGCACGACCTGCAAATGCTGTTAACGCAAAAATTCCCAAAAATAACAACATTAATAAGAAAGGCATAATATAAAGCTCTTGCATATCAAATCTTGTAAATAAGAAATGCAACTGCTTATGATCGAAATTTAATAAGAAAAAGTGATTCCCATTAATTTTAATCCACGGTAAAACTAATGCAACTATTGTAATTACAATATATGCCCAGTAACGCTTAATTCTATATGGTATCCAACCCTTCAGATACTCTTTTTTAGAAACTTTAGCCATATCCATCCTTTGTTTTATTGATTTTGCTATAAAAAAAATTATAGCATGTATTAGAATAATAAATTTTAATTACCTATATAATAAGCTATGCTTATATATTAGATAACTTATCTCTATAACAAGTCTATTTTATTACTAATTTACTTAAATAAAGATATAATTTTAAAATAAAATTAAAAATTTATACTAATATGAGTTTATTAGATATACTCTAAAGTTATAAATTAAATAGATAAAAATTTTAAATATAAAGGCAACTTATGAACCTAACTCATTTAGACGAAAATGACAGACCAAAAATGGTAGATGTTTCAAACAAAGAAAATACCCAAAGAGTTGCAACTGCAAGTGGTATAATAACAGTTACTCAAGAGGCTTACGATATGGTTGTGCAAAACCGTGCAAAAAAAGGTCCAGTTTTGCAAACTGCAGTAATTGCAGCTATTAGTGGAGCAAAAAAAACTAGCGATTTGATACCTATGTGTCATCCTTTAATGCTAACTTCTGTTAAAATTAATGTGCAAGAGTTACCAGAACTACCTGGATTTAAGCTAGAAGCAACTGCAAAATTAGTTGGAAAAACTGGTGTAGAGATGGAAGCTCTTACAGCAGTGAGTGTTGGTTTGCTAACTATTTATGATATGCTAAAAGCTATTGATAAGGGTATGGTAATTGGGCCCATACAGTTAGAGAGAAAAAGTGGCGGTAAAAGTGGAGAGTTTCTTAGAGCTGAAGATAAAAAGAGTTTTTAACATAGAACAAGTTCTAGTTTCCAAGAGAGGAAGCGCGAACTCGTTCGTGCCAAAAGTTCAAGCTTCACAGCCAGTCAAGCATTCGACCAGAACAAGTTCTGGTTTCCAAGAGTGGAAGCGCGAACTCGTTCGTGCTAAGAGTTTGAACTTCACAGCCAATCATGCATTCGACCAGAACAAGTTCTGGTTTTCAAGAGAGGAAGCGCGAACTTGTCGTGCCAAGAGTTCAAGCTTCACAGCCAGTCAAGTTTTTGACCAGAACAAGTTCTGGTTTCCAGCACAGGAGGCGCGAACTTGTTCGTGCCAAGGGTTCAAACTTCACAGCCAATCAAGCATTCGACCAGAACAAGTTCTGGTTTCCAGCACAGGAGGCGCGAACTTGTTCGTGCCAAAAGTTTAATTTTAAAAAAACAATAAGGAGCTAATCTATGATTTTAGATAAAAATACACAAGATAAACCAGAGATAAACTATCCTACAAAGTGGGGATTTAAAGTAATTGGAAAAGATAAAATAAAAGTTGAACAAGCAATAAAAGATATTATGGGAGATAAATCTCATAGTTGCAATTTTAGCAACACTTCTAAAAATGGGAAATTTAGTAGCTTTAGTGCAGAATGCACAGTAGATTCCAAAGAAGAGAGAGATGCCATATATAAAGCATTTGGTGAACATGATGATATAGATTATGTAATATAATAACTATTCTATGTGTATAAAAGTTACATTTTAAAATATTATTAGACTACATAATAAAATTTATAATAAAATGTATATAAATAGCATAAAAAACTTTTTTATATGTGTATTTTAGCTATATAAAAAGTTTTAAAAGCAAAATTATACAAATAATTCAAAATAATCTATTATAAAAATAATATTCTCAAGCTATATTTTGCAATATTATTGCAAAATATAGCATTAAAAAATCAATATAGTGCTTAGAAAAGTAACACTTAAAAAGTAATATTGTAGATTTTTTAAACTTTATACACCAATAGATAAAAAAATATTTATTTTTTTTATCTATTAACTTATCGAAAATATCTAACTTTTAAATATTAATTTAAAAATTATAATCCAACTTATACTATTTATATCAAATTCTTATTTTATATGGCTATGTGTTATAATAAAAAGAAAATATGGAGTTAAAATTTTATGAAGAATAAAAAGACTGTTATTACCTATGGAACTTACGATATGCTCCATGAGGGGCATATGAATTTGCTAAGACGCGCCAAAGCACTTGGGGATTACTTAATTGTTGGTGTTACAGATGAAAATTATGATAGATCTCGTGGTAAATTAAATGTAGTTCAAAGCACCAAAAAAAGAGTTAAAGCAATAGAGGCTTTAGATTTTGTGGATAAAGTTATTGTAGAAAAGCACAAAAAACAGAAACAAGAAGATATAAAAAAGTATGATGTTGATATATTTGCTATAGGTGATGATTGGCTTGGCTATTTTGATTATTTAAAAGAGTTAACTCATGTAGAGTATCTGCCAAGAACAGAAGGAATCTCTAGCACTCAACTTAGAGCTGAAAATTTTACTGCTATCAAACTTGGAATGGTTGGGCTTGGACGCGATACCCAAGCTTTTATAGATGAAGCAAAGTTTGTTAAAAATATTAAAATTAATCGCATATATGATAAAGATTTTCTAAAGTTAAAAAAGTTTACAAAAGAGAGCGATATAATCAAATATGGGCATGATAATTATGATGAATTTCTTGATACTGCAATTGAAGCAGTATATATTGATACCTCTTTAAATGCACACTACAAGCTTATTAAAAAGGCTCTAAAAGCTGGTAAACATGTATTATGCGAAAATCCAATTGCTCTTAATAAAGATGAGTTAAAAGAGTTACTATCTCTTGCAAAAAAAGAGAAAAAGTTGCTTCTTACTGCTATTAAAACTGCCTTTTTACCTGCATTTAATCAACTCTTAAAAGAGCTTGAAAAAGGAACAATAGGAGAGATAAAAGAGGTTAGAGCCACTAGAACTTCTCTATATAAAGAGAAAAAATATTCAGATAAATTTATCTCTCAAGGTGCTACTAATATTCTCTCTGCCTATCCAAGTTTGCTTGTAAATAAAATTTTGGGTAAACGAAAAAGTATAGATTTTTTCCCTCAAATTGAAAATGGCTATGATATATCAAATTTAATTATTACAAAGCACAAAAAAGGCACAATTGGGGTTTCAAGAGTTGCTGTTGGTGCAAAATCTGAAGGTGATGCTGTAATTTCTGGCACAAAAGGGTATGTATATATTCCAGCTCCTTGGTGGCTTACAAGAGAGTTTTATTTTAGATTTGAAGACCCAAAAAAGAGTTATAAATTCTCTTATGAGTTTGAAGGGTGTGGGTTGCGATATATGATTGCAGAGTTTGCATCACTTATTCAAAGAGGAAAAAGAACATCAAAAATGCTAACCCCAACAGATATTATAGAGATAAATAGAGTAGTTTTAGATTATAATGAAAAATATAATAAAAAAAGAAAATAGTGCTAAAATTATACTAAGCATTTAAAAGAACACAAAGCTCAAGAACTCCTTGCCAAGGAGAACTTAGTGTTGCTAAGCTTTAGGAACTTTGCCCCTAAAGCATCTTATTAAATTAAAAAGGAAAAAGATGATTTACGAAGATTACTATATTTTTACACCAGGTCCAGTGAAAATGAGCAAAGAGATTTTAGAAATTGGCTCAAAGCAAACTCCATATTTTAGAAATGAGAAATTCTCAGAAGTTACATTTGATTGCCAGAAAGGGCTTTTAGAGATGGTAAATGCCCCTAAAGATTCAAGAGTAATATTTTTAACTGCATCTGGCACTGCTGGAATGGAATCTGCAATTATCAATTTACTAAACTCTAAAGATAATGCAATTGTTGTAAATGGTGGTGGCTTTGGTGCAAGATTTGTGCAAATTTGCCAAACGCATAAAATTCCTCATACAAACTTTGAAGTTAGCAATACCAATTTAAGCAATATCAAGCAATTAGCGCCAAAAGGTGATTACACTAGCTTAGTTGTAAATGCTCACGAAACATCAGTTGGACACCTCTATAATTTAGATGCTATGGGTCAATATGCAAAAGAGAATAATCTATTTTTTATTGTAGATGCAATCTCTATGCTTGTAACTGACCCTCTTGATATGCAAAAGCAAAATATTGATGTTGTAATTGCCTCTAGCCAAAAAGGTTTAGCCCTGCCTCCTGGGCTTACTATGGTAATTTTATCACCAAAAGCAATTAAAAGAGTTCAAGATATTGATAATTTATACTTTAATTTTAAAGATTACCTAGAAAATGGTGAGCGTGGACAAACACCATACACACCAGCAGTTACAATTATGCTACAACTTCAAGCAAGATTAAATCAAATAAAAAGAGAGGGAGGAGTAGCTCAAAGCATTGCTAAAGCAAAAGAGATTGCTGAGTATTTTAGAGAAGAAATTAAGCCTCTACCGCTAGAGTTTTATACCCCATATATGCCAAATGCAATGACAACACTAACTCCAGCAGATGGTAAAAATGCAATGGATATTGTGCAAGATTTGCAAGAACAATACAAAGTTATGGTTTGCCCAAATGGTGGAGAGCAAAGAGATATAATCTTTAGAGTTTCACATATGGGAGATATGAGTAAAGAGTATGTAGATGTTTTAATTGATGCAATGTTTGATTACTATAATCAAAAGAGGGTTTAAATGGCAATAGATTTAAAGATTTTGCGAAAAGCTCAACTAATTATGCTTGATAAGCTTATTGAGTTTGATGAAATTTGTAAAAAGTATAACTTAAATTATTGGCTTGATAGTGGCACTCTTTTAGGAGCAGTGCGACACAAAGGTTTTATTCCTTGGGATGATGATATTGATATATCTATGCCAATAGAAGATTACTATCACTTTAAAGAGATTGCTCAAAAAGAGTTATCTAGTTCTATCTTTTTTCAAAGTAAAAAGAGTGATAAAGAGTTTAAATTTGATTATATAAAGCTACGCTCAAATAGAGCAAAAATTATTGAATTTCATGAAAACAACAAAGATATAAAGTATCATCAAGGTATATTTGTTGATATTTTTCCTATGATTACTTTGCCAAATGAAACATTTTATAAAGAGTTTTATGATGATATTTTTGCACTAATTCGCAAAGTTTCAGCTGTTAGTTTGCATACACCAAATGGAATCTCACATCCAACCCAAAGGGCTAAACTAATTGAAGCTATTAACTCTTTGCATCAAGGTTGGAGCAATAAAGATTTAAAAGTTGCCTATGGTGGGCAAATGCCAGATTTAAGTGCTTGGTTTGATATTGATAAAATATTTCCACTATCTAAAATTGAGTTTGAAGGCAAACTCTTTAATGCACCAAATAATCCACACCACTATCTTGAGAATATTTATAGCTTTAATTATATGGAGTTACCACCTAAAGATGCCAGAAAAACTCATGCAAAAGATGTTATAATTACTTAAAATAAAGGGGGATTTATGAAAAAATTACTACTACTGTTTATTGTAATTTTTATTAGTAGTTGCGCCACTTCTAAACCGCAACCTCAACTTACTCAAGCTCAAATAGAGAGAAATATTGTAGGTAAATGGCACTCAAGTTATAAAAAAGTTGCTAAAGATGGAGTTCAAATAAGTGTTGATCAAAGTGTAGATTTTAAGAAAAACCATATTTTAACTACAAATCAATATACATATTTTAGGGATAAAAATGGTAAATTAATTGGTTCGTTTTTAATTAAAGAGAGAGCATCTTGGAAAATTTATGGCAATAAATTAGCAACACTATTTTTAAGTTGCAAAACCAAAGTTTTAAAGCAACCCAAAACAGCTAAATTAGAGTTTGTTAGCAATATTATGAAAGATGCATGTAAATATGCAAATAGTGATCTTAAGGCAAAAACAGCAGCTTATACAGAAGTTAAAAATATAAATAGTAAATTTATACTCTTAAAGGGTATAAAATTTGTTAAAATTAAATAGAGCTAAGCCCTACCAATATGGGGCATATTGCCTATTTGGTTTATTAATTGTGATAGCTTTGAACTAATACTATTATTTCTACTACTCTTTAATTTTACTTCTTTTACTTTTTTTGATTGTTTAATATTTAAACTCTTAATAAATATTGGTAGATTTAGCAACTTTTCTATAGATAATCTCTTTTTTAATATAGTTTCATTCTCTTTTTCTCTATCTATACTATGCATTAAATATAACTCTTTTATATCTAAATTGCTATGCTTATGAATATAGATTTTATCCATTTTTCTTTTATCTATTTGCTTAACAAAACGCGTTGAAAGGGTGTAGTTTCCACTTCTATAGAGTGTAACAAAAAAGTAATTTACTGCCAAAGAATTTCCAATTTTATAAACTTCTAAAAATGCGTGAATTCCATCAACAACACTGTAGTAGTAAAACTTATAGTTTTGCACTCTTGAATTTTTTTTATTAATAGTTAATATATCTCTTCTTACAAAGCCTTTTTTATATAAAAACTTTTCATACTGCGCTATCTCTACTAAAATATCTTGCTCTATATCTCTAGGCTCTATTTCAGAGATATTGCTATTTTGATCTTTTTTAGAAAATAGCGCCATATCAAACAATAAATATATAAAAACTATTAACCCAATTATAAATATAAAAGATAATAAATATACCATAATATAACTCTTTTTTATAAATTATACATTATATATACACAAATAATACTTAAAAACATACATATAATGGGAATATTTTAGTTATTATTTCAATTTACCTATAATCATCTATATCTATATCTCTTTTAATAACCTTTGCTGGAATACCAACTGCTACCGAGTTTGGTGGAATATCAGTTGTTACAACTGCATTTGCACCAATTACACAATTTTTGCCAACTTTAACACCACCAATAATTACTACACCTGCCGATATTTTTGTATTATCTCCTATAACTGGTGCATCAAGTGATTTACCATTATCACCAATAGATACATTTTGATGAATAATTACATTATTGCCTATAACTGCTTTGCTATTTATAACTACACCTATTCCACCAGAGAGCATCCAAACATCTTTGCCAAACTTTGCTCCCATACCAATATAAGAGCCAAAAACAACTCTTATAAAATATTGAATAACTTTTGGCAATATTGGAACTTTTAAACTATATAGCCTATACCCAATGCCATAAATAAACAAAACTAAACGACTCATATCTACTCTAAAGTTTTTTAAGTATTACATCAGCCATAGCTCCAACATCTTCCAAATCTTGAAGCTCTGCTAAATCAAATTTAATATTAAAACTCTTCTCTATAGCACTCATTAAGCTAATATTATTAAACGAATCCCACTCATCAATATCATCAGCATCACTATCTTCTCTTATTACAATAGTATCATCATCAAACACATCTCTAAATATATCTTGTAATTTATTTAAAATCTCCTCTTTGTTCATTATATCTCCTTTTCTAAAAAATTATTTTTTAATGTTTTTTTACATATCTTTCCAGAATTATTTAATGGAAATTTATCTACTATTTTTATCTGTTTTGGTATTTGATAACTTGGCATAAACTCTCTTAAATCTTTTTTTATCTCTTTTGTAGAAACTTTATCTTTGCTATTTAAAATAATATATGCTATTAAATCATTTTCACCCTCTTGATTATCTACTGCTATTGTTGCTACATTACTTATATAATCAAGCGTTAATATATATGAATCGATATCTGATAAATTAACTCTATAACCAACTGTTTTTACTGTATCATCTTTTCTTCCAACTATAAAGTAGTTCTCTCTTTTATCTTTAAACACTACATCACCACTTTTATAGTATCTTTTGCCTTCAATATCTACTATAACCTCTTTGGTTTTTTCTGGATTATTTAGATACTCTTGCATCAACTGCTTACCACCAATTAACAACTCTTCATCTACTACAATAAACTCATTACCTCTAAAAGGTTTGCCAATTGTTACATTATTGTTATGCAAATCAATATCTTCATCAAAACTTAACTTATGAATAGAGCAGTATATTGTAGCCTCTGTTGGTCCATAAAAGTTATAAATATTACAATTTGGCAATCTCTCTTTAAAGGCATAATATAAATTATTTGGAAACCTTGCACCTCCAAGCATAATATGCTTTAAAGAGGATAGATTTGCCTTTTCATAAACTTCATCACTCATTATCATAGAGTAGTTATAAGGCACTGTCGAGTGGGTTGTAATTTGATACCTCTCTATCTCATAAAGCATCTTAAATACATTATTTCTAAAATCACTTATATATAAAGATAGATTTTTTGCTAAAAATAGCGATACATCCACCCAAAAAATATCAAATGTAAAGTCTGTAGTTAATAAAACCCTATCACTGTTATTAATATCTTTAAAGTAATCATCACTCCATTGTAAAAAGTTTACATAAGCCTCTCTTTTTATCTTTACACCCTTTGGAATGCCAGTTGTGCCTGATGTAAATATGATATAAAGTATTTCATTCTCAAAATGCTCACTACTATCTTCAATTTTTGAAAAATCTATATCCTCCTCTTTTATCACAAAACACCCAGAGAGTTCTACTATCTGCCCTATTCTCTTCTCTGGCCACTCTTTATTTAAAGGAATAAAAGTAATACCAACAGAAATAGCGGCTAATATTGTCAATAAGTATCTATAATCTTTATCAAAATTTATAGCTACTATATCTTTATTTGTATAATTAGATATTAAATAGTTTTTAATAGCTCTATACTCATCTATTAATACTTTACTATCTACTAACTCACCACTTTTGTTATGTATTTTTGAATTTTTAATTCTAGTCTCTGTTAAATTGTGTAAATACATAAACTACTCCCTATTTTTGGAAAAATTTTACCATAAAATATCTATATGTTTAAAAAAAATTTCAATTAGAAACAAAATATGAAAAATAAAAATTTTTTATATATAATAGCACAAATAAACCCAATTAATGCAATATTTATCAAGGAATATAAGATGAAAGATAAAATAAAGTTTTTTTTAGCAGCATTTATCTCAATAATGCCTTTAAACATACTTAGAGTAACACTATACAAAACTATCTTTGGATATAAAATAAAAAACTCCAAAATAGGCTTTGGAACAATTATAAATATAGAGGATTGTGAAGTTAATAACGCTTTTATAGGTAAATTAAATCTATTTACTGGTCCTTTTAGGCTAAAAATTGGTGCAAATAGTGCAATTGGCTTTGGAAACACCTTTAGATGTGGGAAATGGACAACCAATAAAGAGTTTGAAGCAATGAACTTCAAAAGAACTTTTGAACTTGGAGAGTATGTATCTATAGATAATAAGCACTACTTTGATATCTCTGGTTTAATAAAAATAGGGGATAAAACATTTATAAGTGGCAATAGCTCACAATTTTGGACACATGGTGGAGATAAAAAAGATAATGATATAATAATTGGTAAAAACTGCTATATTGGAACTGCTGTAAAATTTTCACCAGGTAGTTTAATAGCTGATGATTCAATAGTTGCAATGGGTAGCATTATTTCAAAAAAATATAAAAAGCCAAATAGCTTAATTTCACCTCCTGCTATGCGCGTTTTACAATTTCCAGAAGGTGCTAATCCACTATTTAATAGATAATTTTAGGAACTAAAATGAAAAATTTTATAAAAAGATTTTTACTCAAAAGAGTATATCAAAAAGTTTACTCTTTTTATGGTGCTATAACAAATATAAATCCCAAAGCCCTAGAGCTAAATAAGAGTGATAGAGTATTAATTTTAGCTCCTCATGCAGACGATGAAGTTATTGGCTGTGGTGCTTTGCTTTTAAGATATCCAAATTTATGTGATGTAACTGTTTTAACAGATGGAAGATATGGAGATAGCAATATTGAGCCAAGCAAAATGGCTAATATAAGAAGAGATGAATTTAAAAATGTGATGGATAAAATTGGCATTAAAAACTACTCTATTTTAGATATTGAAGATAGTATGCTAAATGACTCTTATGATAAGTTTTCAAAAATTGATTTTAATAGCTATAACTATATTTTTATTCCAAACAATCTCGATCAACACCCCGACCATAAAGCAGTATTTTCTCATATTTTAAGAGCTTATAGAGATGGGAAAATTGATAAAAATATAAATTTAGCTATGTATGAGGTGTGGGGTGCTTTGGCTCTAACAAATTTTTATATAGATTTTTCAAATATGGTTAAAGATAAAAGAGAAGTTATAAATATGCATAAATCACAAGTAAAAGATTACGACTATGCAACTAAAATTTTAGGCTTAAATAGCTACAGAGGATTAACTGCTTCAAATAAAGATTATGTAGAGAGCTACTTTATACTCCCCATAAAAGATTATAAATTTTAAATATAGTATAAGAATAATTAACTCTTACTGAATTATCTGCTTTATGCCGAGGTTGAAACCTCGGTTCCTTGTGCAATGGTATTATTTTCTTATCTGAAAGCAAGGTTTTAACCTTGCCTAAAAACACTATCTCTTAAGAATTTGCTAACTCTACTTTAATTCTAATTTTATAATATCTCCAACTCTCAAATTTGGAAACTTATCTTTTTGAAAGCTTGTTTTAAAAAGAGAGTTATTAACTAATAAAACTACATCATATTTATTACTATTATCGGTAAAATCAACTACTTTTCCATTTATGAACATCTGTTCTTTAACTATATTTTCCCTCTTTTTCTCTAGCAATTTGCCACTTTTTAAAAGATAAACTCTATTTGACATCAAATATGCCTCTTCAAGATTATGAGTAACCATAATTGTTGTTGTATTCATCTTTTTTGTATAATTTAATATTAATTTTTGCATACTCTCTCTGCGCTTAACATCCAAAGCACTTAGTGGTTCATCAAGCAATAAAAGCTTAGGTTTTGTGGCTAAAGCCCTTGCTATTGCCACTCTTTGCTGCTGTCCACCACTTAGACTCTTTACACCTCTATCTCTTAAATCCCAAACTCCAAAACTGCTAAGAAGCTCTTTTATAAGAGTTTTATCTCTACTTACATACTCTAAATTTCTAAGCACACTCATATTTTCAAAAAGTGCATACTCTTGTGGAACATAGCCAATAGAGCGCTTTTGAACACTTAATGAACGATTGTTCTTAAGCCAAAACTCTCCATTAGCTTCTATCTCTCCAAAAGCTTCATCTAATCCTGCAATTACTCTTAAAAGTGTGCTTTTACCCTCTCCACTTTCACCTAAAATAGATACAAATTCGCCTCTTTTTATCTTAAATTTTACAGATAAATCAAACTTACCATTAGCACCCAAAAGGCTCTTTTTTATATCTACTCTAATCACCTATTAACCCTTAAACTTTTGCGATTAAATATATATACACTCAATAAAACCACAAAACTAATAGCTACCATTATTGCACTATATATATGAGCTGTTTTGTAATCCATTAACTCTACCATCTCATATATCGCAATACTTGCAACCTTTGTTTGACCCGGAATTGAACCACCAACCATAAGCACCACTCCAAATTCACCAACAGTATGAGCAAATGTAATTATAAGTGCTGTTATAAGTGATGGCTTAATATTTGGCAAAGCAACTCTAAAAAGTGTTATTAACTTACTCTTACCAGCAATATAACTTGCCTCTATCATTGCTCTATTTAAACTCTCAAAGCCACTTTGCAGGGGTTGCAACATAAAAGGAAACGAATATATTACACTAGCTACAACAAGCCCCCAAAAGTTAAATAGCAATTTAATACCAATTAGATTTTCTAGCATTTGCCCAAGCCAAGAGTTAGGAGCAAATACCACCAAAATATAAAAGCCCAATACAGATGGGGGCAAAACAATAGGCATTGCTCCAATTGCCTCTATAAATGGTTTAAACAGTGAGCGTGTCTGACTAAGCCACCAAGCAATAGGCAACGCCACTACAAAAAGAACAATAGTAGTAATTAAAGCCAATTTAAAAGAGAGCAAAAAAGGTGTAAAATCTATTTGCATTTTATCTAAAGCCTTTTTTTGATAATTATATCATAAAGAACCAAACTATAAAGCAGTAACATTTGAGTTAACTTTAAAAACAATCACCACTAAAACCTAACCCCTAACACCCAAAACCTAAACCCCATACCCAAACGCTTTAAGTATTTTCTTTGCCTCTTTTGAAAATAAAAAATTATAAAACTCATTAGCATCACTTGATGCTCCTTTTATTAAAACTGCACCTTGTTCAATTGGAGTATATAGACTCTTATCTACACTTATCCAATCTCTTCCCTCTTTGTATTTTGCCATTTTAGGGCTATAAAGAAGCGATTTTGCAACCAATCCAGCATCTGCAGCATTTAATGTATAAAGCAGTGTCTGTCCTACTGATTCACCATAAATAAATTTAGCTTTTAATCTATTATACAACTTTGCATTTTCTAAAGCCTCTTTAGCTGCTACTCCATAAGGTGCTGTTTTATCATTTGCTATTGCAATTTTCTCTATTTTTGAATTTGTTAATGATTTTAATCCACTCTCTATATCAAAACCTCTTGTTGTAAGAAGCGCTAAAGAGCCTTTTGCATATACTTTTGGCTTATCTTTTGTTAAACCCTCTTTAAATAGAGCCTTAGGATATGCCATATTAGCTGAAATTAATATAGAGTATGGCGCACCTGCTCTAATTTGGGCTGTTAATTTACCACTACTGCCAACTGTTGTTTGCACATCTATATCGCTATGGCTCTTTTTAAAACTCTTTATTAAATCTTCAATTGCATAGCTAACATTTGCCGCAACTGCAATATTTATACTCTTTGCACTAATAAATATTGTTAACAAAAGTATTAATACTATAGATTTCATAACATAACCTTTTTTATATATTTTATCTAAATATATATTAGATTTATTAATACAAAGTATAAAAAAGAGCTATTAATATTTTTTAATTTTATGTTATTTTTATGCTTTTTTCTATTTTATTATCATTTTTTCAGTAATTTTAAGTTTTTTAAAACAAAAATGTCGATATTATGGTGATATTATACCTAATATAGGAGAAAAATATGATAAATTTATTTACAAAACATACTAATAATAGCAAAACAATAAACTATTTAAGTGAAGAGATAGCAAAGTTAGATAAATACTTTAAAGAGAGTAAAACTCTTAATGCTAAACATCAAATAAGAGATAAATCTTTATATATAAGATTAAAACAAAAATCAGTAGATTCAAACTTTGAATTTATTAAAAATGCCCAAAATACACTCTTTAGTGAAGAGATTGAAGATGCTTACTTAGCCTTAGAGTATTTAGAAAAAATTGATACTAGTAGTTTTACAAAAAGTGCTATGTTGGAGTTATTACTATACAAAGCTTTAGTTTATGAACTTCTTGATAATAATAAAAAGGCTAAAAAGTGTTATAACATTGCTCTAACTTATGATAAAACATCTAAAACTCTAAAAGAGTATAAAGCTTACCAAGATAGATTAAGTGAGTTAAAAAGATATGAAAAGAAGCAATATGAAGAGAAGTATGATTTAGATAATGTAATAGAAACATACAAAGACCCAAAAGCTGCTCAAAAAATTGAAGATATTGCAAAATATTACATTAGAAGCAAAAAGAGTTTGCCACTTGCTCAAAAATATTATAGAATGTGTTTAGATACATATAAAGATTTAGCCCAATATAATCCCAAAAAGTTTCAAATGCAATATATTTTAAGCCTAATTAAATCTGTTGAAATTTACAAAATGCCAAAAGATGCCCTTAATGAAGCAGAGGTTTTAATTTTCCATAACTGCCGTAATAAAGATACTGAAACATATCTTTTAAATAAAATAAACTCCTTAAAAAATGGTAATATTTGTGAGCTAATGTCAGCTTAAGCACTATCTTTTAGTGCTAAAAGCGCCTCTTTTTTTACTTCTAAATTTTTATCATTTAAAAATAGTTTTAGACTCTCATCTAGTTTTGGCTCATGTAAACTTTTAATCTCTTTGATTAATCTTACTCTTAACTCTTTACTTCCAAAATTTTTATATATTTTTGCTCTTTGTTTTAAATACTCAACTAATTTATTATATCTATTTTTATCTTCATTTGATAAACTAGCTCTATAAATCTTATAATATTTAACTAAATTAACATTTAAGGTATTGTTATTTTCATAAAAAGCACCCTCTCTGTATGCTTGGCTTACTACACTTATAAAGTGTTTTATACTATAAAACTCTTTTTCATACAACTTATTATTAACAGAATTTACTCTATATAAAGCATCTTTAGAACATCTAAAAGCCAAAGCACTATTTAAGCTATTACCTGAAACTAAATATATTAATTTATTACCCTTTTTAATACTATTTTCTATTTTGCTCCAACTAAGTAAATTTCTGTTTGGAATAAACTTTTCTACTCCATTGTGCCAACTTAGTAATATATCTAAATCTTTTGGAAGTGGGCAACTTTTGCTCTTTATTAACTCTTTTTTTTGTGGCAAACCTATGGCTCTATCTATTTTAGATTTACTAAAATAGATATCTAAAAAGAGTAAATTATCGCTAAGAGTTCTCTTTTTTAAATTTTTATTTGCTCCTATTAAATTATAAACTTTAGATAAATCATTAAATAGATCTATTTCATTTGAATTATTACTATTTTCTCCTAAGCCTTTATATTTTGCTATATATCTATTAAAGCTATTTAACTCATCTTTTGTATTTAATATTGTTATAACTTGATTACTATTAGCCACTACTCTTTTAGCTAAAAAGACCTTATATAACAAAGTTGCAACAAATAAAACCACTACTGTAGCTGCTACTATAAAAATAGTATTAGAGTCTAAAGATTTAATATCAAAAACTCTTTTAATATTAAAAATTTTTTTATCTAAGAGAGTATTATTGGCTTTTATATACTCTTTATTATCTAATTTAATATTTTTTTTAATTTTTATAGAGTTTAATTTACTAAAAATACTATCTTCTCTTCTCTCCTTAATTTTAGGAACTTTTTTGCTTTTTGATACTATATTTTTCTTATAAATATCATCTCTTAAAAGCAAATCTATCTCTAACCTTTTTTTGTATATGCTCTCTTTATTGATATCTCTATCTTTTTTATGGATATTATATAACTGCTCTATAGTTAAATTTTTAGGATGCTTAAAAAAGTATATATTAGCTGGAATTTTAGATGGAATATATTTTTCATAAATTGCAGATATTGCACTTTTACTACTCTTGTATCTTGTTTCAAAATGGTAATAGAATTTTCTAAATTTACTATATGGGTTATACATTATAAAGCAGTGTATGCCCTCAAGTAAGTTATAATAATAAAACTTATAATATACTCTTCTTTGCTCTAATATATGTTCAGATATCTCAATTATAACTCTTCTTGTAAAGCCATTTTTATACAAAAATCTCTCATACTTAACTAGCTCTATTAATATATCTCTGTTTAAATCTTTTGATAATACCTCTTTAGCAACTCTACCTTGAATCTTACTTTTAACTAAAGAGATAGATTTCATTGATTTTTTACTCAATAGCAAAATAACAACTAAAATAATTAATATTATTAAAAAAGCTATTAAATATAACATAAATATTCTTTCTCTATTTTAAATTTACTTAATCTTATTATAGCATACTAAAAAAAGAATATAGAATTTTATGTAATAATACCATAAAATGAAAGATAAATTTATATTATTTAGCCCAAGTGGGCTAAATTTTAATATCCACTAGCAGATACTAAGTTTAAAATAAACTCCATTAGTGGGTCTATATAGAAAATTGATGCAACTGTAGCAAGTCCTGCTAAACCAATTACAACTTCTAGTGGAAGTGAACGGTTTGCATATACAACTTTATCTCCAGCTTCATCTGGTGATTTTAAGAACATATATACAATTAATTTTAAGTAATAGTAAACTGCTATTGCACTATTTAGGGCTAAAATAAGGGCAACTTTTGTATAACCAGCATCTACAACTGCACTTAAAACATACAATTTACCCCAAAAAATACTAAATGGAGGCACACCTGCTAAAGAAAGCATAAATACACCCATAACAACAGCAGAAACTGGAGCTTTTTTAATCATTCCAGCAAATTTACTATATGGATGGTGAAATCTATCATGGTGAATATTATATTTATGGCGACTTACCCAAAGCATAGCAAATGCTCCAAGGTTAGTAAACATAAATAGAGAGTAATACATAAAGATAGATGTATAACCTTTAGTTGTATCAAGAGCAACTGCTACAAGCACAAATCCAGCATGTGAAATTGAACTATATGCCAACATTCTCTTAACATCTTTTTGCACTAATGCCATCATATTAGCAGCTGTTGTTGTAATAATTGCAAGAGCTATAATTGTCCATCTAACAATCTCAATATCAAGCTCTAAATACATACCAATTACTCTCATTGCAACTACCATCATTGCAATTTTAGGAACAATAGACATATACCCAGCCATTGATGCACTAGCCCCTTCATAAGTATCAGGTGTCCACATATGGAAAGGAATTAATGAAACCTTAAATCCAATTGCAACAATCATAAGTAGCGCACCACCAATAATAGGTATCATTATTCCAGCTTCATGTAGTCTGCTTTGGAATATTTGAACAATTGAATACATCTCAACCGAGCCAGTAACTCCATAAATAGCAGCCGCACCCATAGCATAAAAACCAGCTGCCATTGCACCCATTGTAAAGTATTTAATAGCAGCTTCATGAGCTAATTTAGTATTATGCATCGCAATAAGTGTATATAGAGCTAAAGATGCAGTTTCAAGCCCAACAAAAATTAAAATTAAGTTATCACTAGCTGCCATAAATTGGAAGCCAGAAACCATAAATAAAAATAGTGCAAAATACTCAGGATATGAAAAATCATGGAATTTTCTTTTTGTTAATGCCAAAGGAATAAATATAATTGAACCAACAAGAATTAAAATCTGTCCAAGTATAGATACACCATCAATTAAAATTGTATCAAACAAACCTCTCTCATTAATGTTGAGGCTCATATTAGCACCTATAGCAATAAATAGCGTTAATATTGTTAATACAACATATAGTGTTTTATCTAAATCAGACTTAATTAAATCAATAATCAATATAACTAACGCCCCAAATAGGGTAATTAGCATTGGAGAGAGTGTAATTAAATTAAGTGCTGCAAAGTCTATATTAATTGGTGCCATTACTTTGCCTCCTTTTTACTTTTACTTACTAATATTATCTTTTTAGCCTCTGGTGTCTGAGCTTTATTGTGCATCATTTGAACCAAAGCTTTTGCAGAGTTATCAATTGGTTCAAGAACTGGTTTTGGATAAACCCCTAGCCACACTACTAAAGCCACAAGTGGCAACAATGCTGTTAGTTCTTTACCATTTAAGTCAGGTAAATTTTTGTTCTCTTCACTAGTTAATGGTCCAAAGAATGTCTCTTTAAGAACTTTTAGCATATAAGCTGCACCTAATATTATAGATGTTCCAGCAAGAACTGTCAATGCAGGTGAAACTTTAAAGAAACCTGCTAACGATAAATATTCACCTATAAATCCAATTGTTAGTGGTAATCCAACAGAAGCCATTGTCATCACAACAAATATTGTTGCAAAGTTTGGCATAGACCAAGCAAGTCCACCAAATTCACTCATTAGTTTTGTATGTTTTCTATCATATATCACACCTACAAGCAAAAATAGCGCACCAGAAACAATACCGTGAGAAAGCATTTGGAATACACTACCTGCAATTCCCTCTACATTCATAGCAAATGTTCCTATTACTATAACTCCCATATGTGAAATAGAGCTATATGCAATAACTTGCTTTATATCTTTTTGTGCATATGCTACCATTGCAGTATAAATAATCATAATAATTGCTATAATTGCAACTGGCAAAATATATGCTACTGATGCATCAGGAAATAGTGGTAGAGAAAATCTTACAAATCCATAACTTCCCATCTTAAGCAATACTGCTGCAAGAATTACAGAACCAACTGTTGGCGCTTGACCATGCGCATAAGGTAACCATGTATGAAATGGAAACATAGGAACTTTAATAGCAAATCCAAGGAAAAATGCCCAAAATAGCCACTTTTGCATACTAAATGGTAAAATTAGTGAATACCAATCTGTTAAAGAGAAACTCCATACACCAGTAGTTGAGTGATATACAAATGCTAAATATAAAATACCAATTAACATTACAAGCGAACCTGCAAATGTATAAATAAAGAACTTAATTGAAGCATATAATCTTAAATTACCACCCCAAGCACCAATAATATATAACATTGGAACTAGTGAGAACTCCCAGAATAGATAAAATAGTATTACATCTAAAGATACAAATACTCCAATCATTGCAACTTCTAAGAAAAGAAGTGTAATAATCATATTTTTTACATCCTCTTTAACACTAAGGGCAATAATTCCAATTAGTGTCATTAAAGTTGACATAATAACAATAAATAGGCTTATTCCATCAACACCTAAGTAGTAATTTATTCCAAAACTAGGAATTAAATCTAACTTCTCTATAAACTGCATACCAGGATTGCTACTATCAAATGATGCCCAAAGCCATAGCGAGAGCAAAAACTCTGCAGCAGCAACTGTAATTCCATAAACTCTAATGCTCTTTTTATTTACCATAAAGCCAAATATTGCAGCAACTAGAGGAAAGAAAATTAAAACGGTTAAAATATTACTCATACACCCTCTCCTTATTAAATTATCACAGATATTACTGCAATGATTGTTATCATTACTAAACCAGCAACCATCCACTTAAGATAGCTTGATAGGTTACCATTTTGTGATCTTCTACTAACATCACCACCTTTTTCAACAAACTTGGCAATGCCATCAACTGTTGCATCCACAACTTGCATATCAATCTCTTTCCATGCAATTTCAGAAAGCTCTGCATAAGGCTTTGTAATTGCTTTCTCATAAAATAGTGGAATATAGTATTGATTTTTAAGCAACTTATATATAAATGTATTTTCTGTTTTCTCATCTCTTTTAAGACCTTTTGCATACTTAATATAAGCTATTACAATACCACTTACTGCAATTAATGTTGTAACTATAATTAATATAGGCACCATATGTTCTGTATGCTCACTCATCTCATATGGAGGTAAGAATTTAGTCATAAACTCCATTGCGTCCTCTTTAAAGAAACCAAAAATAACTGCCATAATTCCAAGTGGCGCAAATGTCCAACCTACCCATTTTGGAGCACCATGAGGGTGAATACCATACTTTTTATATCTCTCATCTCCCTCAAATACTAAGAAAACTTGACGGAAACTATAAAATGCTGTTAAACCAGCTGTAAACCACAGAACAAACCAAATACCATATGTCTGCTCATTAAATGCTGCTTCTAAAATTGTATCTTTAGAGAAGAAACCTGCAAATGGATATATTCCTGATAGTGCTAAAGATGCTAATCCCATATATACATATGTCATCTTCATCTTCTTTTTAAGCCCACCCATCTTAAAGATATCTAACTCATCATGCATTCCATGCATTACATTACCAGCACCTAAGAATAATAATGCTTTAAAGAATGCGTGAGCTGCTAAGTGGAAAAGCGCTACCCAATAAGCTCCAAGTCCAGCCGCTGCAAACATATATCCAAGTTGCGAAAGAGTTGAATAAGCAATAATTCTTTTTAAATCTCTATTTACTAATGCCATTGATGCTGCAAAGATTGCAACAAATGTTCCAAGCACTGCAATAAAATAGCTAACCTCTGGAATTGCTTGATATAGTGGATTTGCTCTAATTACCAAATATACACCAGCTGTAACCATTGTTGCAGCGTGAATTAAAGCAGATACCGGAGTTGGTCCCTCCATTGCATCAGTTAGCCAAGTGTGTAGTGGAAATTGTGCTGATTTACCCATTGCACCTATAAATAGTGCGATACCAATTGCTACCAATAAACCATGGTCAAAATTTCCTAAGTTAGCAAATACTTCTGTATATTTTAGTGTTCCAAAGTTCCAATAAATTAAGAATATTCCAACTAACATACCAAGGTCAGCAATTCTATTTACTATAAATGCCTCATTTGCTGCCCAACTTGGAGAAACTGCAGGATTAATATCTTTTGATACATCTGGTTTATGATACCAAAATCCAATAAGCAACCAAGAACATACACCAACACCTTCCCAACCAATAAATAGTCCTAAGAAGTTATCACTCATTACCAATATCATCATTGAGAAAACAAATGCTGAAAGGTAAGAGAAAAATCTATTATAACTTCTGTCATGTCCCATATAGTAGTTTGAGTAGATATGAACAACTGTAGAAACAAGAGTTACAACACTCATCATAGTAACTGTTACTTGATCAACAGTAAAACCAAACTTAATATTCATATCTCCTACAACTATCCAATCCATTAAATCTACATGTATAGGAGTAGGATTATGCAATAGTGTATTAAGTAGTATCAATGATGAAATCAAAGCACTACCAATTAATAGTGATGCAACTGTCCCTACAAGTAGTGTCTTCTTCTGCTGTGCAAATAGTGCAGAGAAAAGTGAACTAACTAATGGGGCAAAAAGCGCTATATATACATAAACTTCCATTCTCTACCCCCTCATTACACTTAATTTATCTAAATCAAGTGTTCCATATTTTTTATAAATTAAAATCAATAATCCAAGCCCAACAGCAACCTCACTTGCAGCAATTGCAATAATAAACAGAGCAAACATTTGACCACTTAAATCATTAATATATGCACTAATAGCTGCAAATGCAACATTTGCTGCATTTAACATAATTTCTGTTGCAAAAAATAGCATCAAAAGATTTTTTCTCCTAATTACACCAGCTAAACCTATTGTAAACATTATAGCTGATAACACTAGATAGTGTGTAAGTGTTAGTGTCATTCTTGCTCCTTTTTCTCAGTTTCTGGATCAGCCCCAACATATACTTCAGAAAGCGACTTATCCATCTTTTTACTTGCTAATATAATACCAGCAATCATTGCAACAAGTAACATAACTGCTGCTACTTCAAATGGTATTAAATATTTTGTAAACAAAACCTCTCCAATTGCATGAGGATTATCTACACCCTTTGTTGCTTGAACTAATGGCTTAATATTTTTACCAATAGTTGGTGCTGCAAAAATTACAACCAAAATAACTGCTGTTGCACCACTTAATAAAAATACCAAAAGAGATGAACTATTCTTCTCTTTAACCTTTCTTGTAGCATCAAAAAACATCATTCCAAATGCATACAGTGCCATAATTGCACCAGAGTAAACAACAAGTTGAACTGCACCTAAAAAATCTGCTCCTAAAATAAAAAATAGCCCAGATATTAAAACCATTCCCGCCGCTAATGAACTCATTGAGTAAAGAATATCTTTGCTCAATATTGTTACCAAAAAGAGTCCAAGTATTAAAATACTAAATATATAAAATGCTATCGCTTCCATCAACTCTCCTTAATACGCTAGTGGCGTTGGTTTAATATTCTCATCTGCATTTGGCGATACCGCACCATAACCAGGGAACTCTTTTTGGTTAATTAACTCATCCATAGGTGTTAACATATCTTCAAATGTTGAGTAACTAGCTCTTTGTTCACTTGCTGTTTCATATCTGCCACCATGCACAATTGCAAGTTCAGGACAAACCTCTGCACAATATCCACAAAAGATACATCTACCAAAGTTAATTGTATATTCACTTACCTCTTTTCTTTGGTTTTCGTCATATCTTGTATCCAATCTAATACAATTTGATATACAAATCTTTTCACAAAGCCCACAACCAATACATCTATAGTGTCCACTCTCAAGAAGTCTTTTCATCTCATGTATTGCTCTATATCTTGGACTTATTGGCATCTTCTCAAATGGATACTTAACTGTATGCATTTCCCCTCTAAATAGGGCATTAAACATCTCTCTAATTACAACTTTAAGCCCAACAAAAAGCTCAAACTTTACAGAGCGCTTCATTACCCTTTTAAACTTGCCCCAACCTGTCTTTGGCGTTGGTTCAAGGTTTAGCAATTTATAGTTTTGCACCCCTACATTTCTATTTTTAAACTCTTCTAAACTCATCTGCTCTCCTTAAACCATCATTACTATACCAGTAATTAAGATATTAACTACTGCTAAAGGCATTAAAACTTTCCAACAAAGCCACATTAATTGGTCAGGTCTAACATGAGGCCAAGCCGCACGAACCCAAAGCATCAAGAAAAACATAAATGTAACTTTAAGGATAATTGCAATTCCTCCTGGAATAAACCCTAATGGATTAAATCCTCCAAGGAAAATAAGCGCAGCTAAAAAGCCAATTGTAATCATATTGGCATACTCACCAATAAAGAACATTCCCCATCTCATACCACTATACTCAGTAGCATAACCTGAGATTATCTCTGCTTCATTTTCTATTAAATCAAATGGTGTTCTGTTTGTTTCAGCAAAGCCAGAAATTAAAAAGAGTATAAATGCTAAAGGTTGAGTCCAAATAATCCAATTTCCAATTCCACCTGCTTGATATGTATTAAAATCAATTAAAGATAAGCTCCCTACCATCATAATTGGTGCAAGTAGTGAAAGACCTGTTACAACCTCATAACTTAAAAATTGAATAGCAGTTCTCGCACTTCCTATAATACCCCACTTATTCTCTTGTGCCATACCAGCTAGAAGTGGTCCATAAAGTCCAACACCCATCATTGCAATTACAAACAATAAACCAATATTCATATCTGAAACTATTGGTCTAATAGTTACTCCAAATATTGTAAATTCTGGCAATAGTGGCACTGCAGCTAAAGCAATAAACGCTGTTGCTGCAGTAACAATTGGTGCAACCATAAATACAATTTTATTTGCACCACTTGGTATAAAATCCTCTTTTGTAAATAGTTTTATACCATCAGCTGCAATTTGCAAAATTCCATAAGGACCAACATGCATAGGTCCAAGTCTTCTTTGCATAAATGCAAGTATTTTTCTCTCTATATATGTTCCAAATCCAGCTAGTGCCGAAATAACAGCTAAGATTAAAGCTGCTTTAATTACTGTTGCAATTATATATCCATCCATCGCCTACACCTTTGTAATAGTTACTTTTGCATATCTATTTTTGCCAAATAGACCATATACATCAAGCTCAGATTTAAAATCAGGTATCTCAACAATATCCCCACTCATTCTATCATCTGCTTTAACAGGAAGCTCTAATCCACCTCCATTTTCAAACTCTACTTTTACCCACTCACCAAGGCTCTCTGCCCTCTCAGGCGATGCATAAAGCGCACACTCTTCAAAAATTTGATGAGCTTTATCTGTAAAATCATTAAATTGTCTTTGAGGATTACATCTATAAGCGATATCTCCATCTAGGGCAATATCTTCAAGCTCTTCAAGCTCTATTTTTCCTTCACCAACTTTTAAGTTAGCTACAATATAACCTCTATTTTCACTTTTATCATTGCCAAAACTATTTGGTAAATCGTCAAAATTAACAACTTGGAAACCTTTTTCAACTGGCAATTTAGATGTCCAATCAATTGTATATTGATTATTAAACCCTAACTTATTCATAATGTCATTTAGTGTGTAGCCACCATACTCCAAAGCAGCATTTAGAGGAACAACTCTCTTATTCATATTTGTAATAGTTCCCTCTTGTTGATTCATTGCTGGAATATCAAAATCTCCATCACCAAGTGCGCTTATTCTAAAATCACCTGGTTCATTATAGCCAACTACACTCCCTTCTGCTTCATCATCTAAATCACAAATTAAAGCAACTCCAAGTGCATTTGATTTTGGAGGAATCATTGCTACTTTAATATCACTTGCCTCTTCTAAAATAGCAACTAAATTTGCAATATTTTTAGCTCTTGGATGGCAATATAAATCTTCACCAAGAATTAATGCAAAACTCTCTTTTTTCTTAAGCATTTTATCAAGCTCTTCTTGCAATGTTTCTGGGTTTGCTCCAAGGCGTTCAGCTAAAGTATTAGCCTCATACTCTACCTCTTCTTCTACATTTTTAGGAACTTTTTTTGTTACCTCTTTCTCTTCGCCACTCTCTTTATCTACTACTTTTTCAGTAACCTCTTCCATTACCTTTTTAACAACTTTTTTAGTTCTTTTTTCACTATATTTTGAAAGTTGTTCTTTAATTTCATCTGGTAATTTATCTTTGTTTGCAAGTAAATCTATAACAAATAGAAGTGCCAACTCTTCATCTCCTGGTTTATGCTCAAAGCACTTAACGCTTTTACCAAAAGTAGGAATTAAAGTATCGCCAACTGGATGGAAATAAAGCCCTGCACCTTTATTCATCTTTTGAATATTATTAAATAGGTATCTAGCTGCTGGGTTGTCATTTCTTAGTTTGCTTCCAATAGAGATAATAAAATCACTACTTGCCATCTCTTTAAAATCATTTTTATACAAGCTTCTACCAGTAGCAACGCTATAGTGATTTAAGAAATCTTTAAATGGCTTTACTTCTGGGTTTATTAGTTTAACTCCAAGATTTTGCTTAATATTTTGAAGCATTAAAGCCTCTTCATTTGTAATCATAGAGTTAAACCTAATTGCCCCTGCATTTACTATTGCATCAAGTGCTTTATCTAAAGCCTCTCTATCTTTAGTTACATCTCTATTTTCATAATCATATCCAAAGCGTCCTGCTCCACAAAGTGTTTGATAATTCCACTCATTTTTAACTCTAAATATCTTCTCTTCTGTATTATCAATTGAATCAAATCTTGTTTCATAATATAGATGACAAGCACTAGAGCAGTGAGCACAAGCACTAGGAATTGATTTAAGCTCCCAAGGGTTTGCTTTATAGATAAAATCTCTCTCTGTTAATGCACCAACTGGACAAACTGCGGTGCATTCCCCACAATCAGAACAATTTGTATGCTCTGTTCCATTACTTGGAGCAATAATAGATTTTTGAAGCTTATTCCACATTGCATAAGCATCTTTTGGCATACTCTCTTTAAATGCCTTATCTACTGCATCACCACCTCTTTTTGTAGTTTTAATTGCAGCATCACCTATCATATCTTTACAAACTGTTACACAACGCTCACAAACAATACAAAGCCCTGCGTCATAGTGTAACACTGTGCTCCAATTTACATTACCTCTTTTTGTATCTGCAATTGCATAGTGTTGAGAATCTACACCAAGTTCAAGAGTATAATTTTGCAATTCACACTCCCCATGCTGATCGCAAACTCCACACTGAAGCGGGTGGTTTACATCATAAACCTCCATAATAGCACGGCGCTCTTCTAATATCTCCTCATTTTGTGTAATTATATTCATACCATCTTTTACTTTTGAATTACACGAATATACCCTTTTGCCATCAGCCTCAACCAAACAGATACGACAAGCAAGAGTAGGTGAACATCTTGTTAAATAACAAATTGCTGGAATAAATATATCATTTGCTCTAGCAACATTTAAGATATATTCGCCCTCTTGTGCCTTACACTCAATACCATCAATGGTAACTGTAACTAAATTATCACTCATTAGCACTCCCTACTTTATTAATAAAAATCTTGCAAAACCTATAAGAGGATACCGTAAAGCCACTTAATTCCATATCCAAAGTTGGGTTTAAAGCAATAGTTCCTTTTAAAGATGTGTCAATGCTAAACACTCTTTTTAAACTCTTGCTACCAACTTTAAACTCTACAATATCTCCATTAGATACTTTTGCAACCATTGAAAACTGTTTTGTTCCAATTAAGCTATTTTCACTTAAATTATCTACACAATAAATTACCACACCATCAAAACTTGGTAACTCATCTACATCTTTTAACTCTAAAACTTTTGAGCTAAAGCTACTCTCTAACTCTCTTAATTTAACACCTAAACTATCTGCTATCTCTTCAAGGGTTGCCTCTAAACTCTCTAACTTAACAATATTGCCTTTTGGCTCTTTTATTAAGCTAGAAATTAAGCTAACTCCTTTAGCTTTAAAGTGTGGTGCTGCAATAGATAACTCAATATTGCTATACTCTTGTATAGTTGCTAAAATTCTTGCGATATTTTCAACTTTTTCATGATTAAAAATATCACTTCCAACTACTAAAACTACCTTTTTTTTAGATTTTACTCTATCTAGTAGCTCCTCTAGCTCCTCTTCAGAAATGCTTGACTCACCAGATAAAAAGCCAATATCAAGCTCTTCTATATACTCTTCTAACTCCTGCGGAAGCTTTTTATCTCTAAGAAAAAGCTCCAAGAGTAAAGCAACTACACCCTCTTCACTACCAGGCTCATATTTGATAAATTGTGCTACATCTTCTAATCTATCATCTTCAATTGGATGCATATAGATAAACTCTGCTCCACTCTTTGTAGCCAAAGCCATCTCATCATATAGAGCTTTATCATTATCTAAAAATCTTGAAGCAAATGCAATAACACAATCGCTATCACCTATTTTAGTGCTTTTTTTAGAAGCAAAAGCATCTATAAAGCTATTATAGCCATAGCAATCTCTACAATATAGTGCTTTATTTAAACTATTTGCTATATTTGAGAGTAGCAGAGCATCTTTGCTATCTATTAAAGCAGAAAAAGTTATTGTATCAGCACTCTTTATTGCTTCTACTGCACTATTTACTCTACTCATTTTTAGCTCCACTACCTAAAAACTCTCTCACTACTTAGCCTTTTTTCTAACTACTATTGTCCAATCAACTTCATTAAACTTTAAAGAGTTTAAAAGCTCATGCCCTGCCTCTTTCACAACATCAGCACTCTTTTGAATAGAAGAGAAATCGCCAACTTCAAAAAGAAATATTCCTACCTCTTCATCTTTTAAGCCTTTATCTATAAGCTCTGTCATTCTATCGTAGAAATCATCATGCAAATTTCTTAAATCATATCTTTTCATCTACTCCCCTTTTAAGGCGACCTAACGGTCAACCTCTCCAAATACGATATTTGTGCTACCTATAATTGTTACAACATCGGCAATATATGTTCCTACAAGCATCTCTTGCAATACTCCTGTATGGAAAAAGCTTGGCGCTCTAACCTTCATCTTATAAGCATATGGCTCACCCTCTGAAACTATATAGAAACCTAGTTCACCCTTTGGCGACTCTGTTGGAGCATATACTGTTCCTTTAGGTGGGCGCATACCCTGAGTTACAAGCACAAAGTGCTGCATTAGAGCATAGTTTTGCGTCATAATCTCCTCTTTTGGAGCAGAAATATATTTTGGAGCATGTGCCATTAGTTTTGGCTCTGTTTTTGGATACATCGAAATTAGTTGGCGTAAAATCTTAACTGATTCTTTCATCTCTTCCATATAGAGGCGATATCTTCCATAGCTATCACATCTATCACTTACTGGAATATCAAAATCAAGCTCACTATAAAGCTCATAAGGCTCCTCTTTTCTTATATCATAAGGAACATTACTACCTCTTAACATTGGACCTGTGCATCCCCAAGATAGTGCATCTTCAGCGCTAATTACACCAACATCTTCTAAACGCATTTTCCAAATTCTATTCTCTGTAAGTAAATCTTCATAAAGTTTAATTTGCTCTGGCAATTTATTTAAGAAGTTACTTAAATCACTAATCCAAGTTGGAGGTAAATCTAGTGGCACACCACCAATTCTAACTGCTGCGTGAGTTAATCTTGCGCCACAATAATCTTCCATTAAATCCATTGCAAACTCTCTCTCACGGAAAGCATACAAGAAGATACTCATAGCCCCAACATCAAGAGCATGAGTTGCTAAGAAGAATAGATGCGAAATAATGCGATTAAGCTCTAAAAGCATTGTTCTAATAACTTTTGCGCGTCTAGGCACTTTATCTTCAATGCCAAGCAATCTCTCAACGGCAAGTGCAAAAGCGTAGTTATTTGAAGTTGATGCAATATAATCAAGTCTATCTGTAGTTGGTAGGAACTCGTTATATATCATATTCTCACCCATCTTCTCAACACCACGATGCAAATATCCAATATCTGGATATGCTTTTACAACTTGCTCACCTTGAAGCTCTAATACAAGTCTTAACTGTCCATGCGCAGAAGGGTGCTGAGGACCAAAGTTAATAACCATTGTATTATCTTTACGCTCAAAGTTTAAATTCTCAAAAAAAGGTTTTAATTTATTTGGTTGTTGCTTCATACCCTCTCCTATCTTCTATTCTCTAACTGCTTAGAGCCAGTTGTATAATCTGTTAAGAATGTTTTAGAGTATCCATCCTCAATTGGTGTTTCTGTAGTATCTACCAAACTTGGGTCTGCACCAAATGGAACCTCTTTGCCAACTCTTGCAAAGCGCTGAGTATCATATCTATCAACTCTTGCAGGATCTCTAAGCTCTGGTCCAATAATATCACGATACTCTTTACCAAAGATTTTATCAACCTCATACCAAGAAGCTGCTTCATCACCTTGAAGTGGATAAGTTTTAAGAAGAGGATGTCCAACCCAGTCATCTGGCATAAGAATTCTTTTTAAATATGAGTGATTATTTACATAAATACCATACATATCATACATTTCACGCTCTGCAAAATTTGCCATTTTGTAAACATTTTCTACTGTTTCAATAGCTTGATCTTGCTTAATTCTAGTTACTATCCTAGCTCTTTTTGCCTCATCTAAATTTAGTAATTGATAGAATATCTCAAACTCTCCATCTTGAGCTAAATAATCAACTGCGCTAAGTTCACTACACTGCTTAAAACACTTTTTATCACGCATTATAGTTAAAGCATCAACATTTTGCTCTGGCTTAATTTTAACAACCAATTGCCCAAGCTCAATATAGCTATCTAAAACATCAATTCCACTATTTTTAAGCTCATCTACAACAGTTTCAAAAAAGCTACCTTTTTCTACCTCTAGGTGTGGAACTTTAGGAGCAACCCAAAATCTGTCTGTATATTTAGCCTTCTTTTGAACATTATCTTTTGGAGTATATTTTCTCATTATATAAACCTTTGTTTTTTATTTTTGTTCATATTTGCAGACTCTCTTCTAATCTTCTTTTGAAGCATCATCATAGCATATTGCAAAGTTTCTGGACGAGGTGCGCAACCTGGAAGATATATATCAACTGGCACAATTCTATCAACCCCTTGAACAATTGAGTATGTATTAAACATACCACCTGTATTTGCACAACTTCCCATACTAATAACCCACTTTGGCTCTGCCATTTGGTCATATAAACGACGGGTAAACTCAGCATGTTTTTTAGTTAGTGTTCCTGCTAATATCATAACATCTGCTTGTCTTGGAGATGCTCTAAATATAACTCCCATTCTATCAAAGTCAAATCTACTTGCCCCACTTGCCATCATCTCAATTGCACAACAAGCCAAACCATAAGTTAAAGGCCACAAAGAGTTACTACGACCCCAGTTAATAAGATGATCAGCAGTAGTTAACGCAACTGGTAATCCTCCTGAAGAGGCATAATTTACTTGATGCTGTGCCATTCTAGCGCTCCTTTCTTCCATGCATATACAAATCCAATTGCAAGTAATACAATAAATGTAATCATCTCAACAAAACCAAACATTCCAAGAGGCTTAAAATCAATAGCCCATGGGAACATAAACACAATCTCTACATCAAATAGAATAAACAAAAGTGCTATTAAGTAAAATTGAACTGAAATTGTATTAGGTTGGCGATCTGGCTCTGGACCACACTCATAAATTGAAAGCTTAAGCTTTTCTGTATCTAGTTTAGCAAGTTTTCTACTAACAAATCTTGCCAAAACTAAAGTTACAGGGAAAGCCACAGATGTTAAGACAAACAGAACAAACGCCCCAAAATAGGGATGTTCGGTAACTATATGTGTCATATTTACCCCTTCTAGTATAATTAGACTAAACTCTAAAGTATCTTATATTATCAGATAAATTATTATAAATTAGTTTTTAATGTGATTTTTTGTAGCTTTAAAAATTATGTGTAACACCCTGAAACAGATAAGCTATGAGAAAATACTATTTTTTAATATAAAATAAGATTGATGATATAAAAATTTTAAAAGATAGAAAGAAAATTTATATAGGAAGCACGAACTCGTTCGTGCTAAGTTCAAGCTTCAGTGCCAATTAAGTTTTCTACCAGAACAAGTTCTGGTTTCCGTTGCTGGAAGCGCGAACTTGTTCGTGCCAAAGGTTCAAGCTTCACTGCCAATTAAGCGCTCGACCAGAACAAGTTCTGGTTTCCTGCAAAGGAGGCGCGAACTTGTTCGTGCTATGAATTTAATTTTTTAGCAATATCTGAAACTGCCATATATGCGTGGTTAAATGCCAATGCAATGCTACCTGCACTTGTAGTTACATCACCAATTGTATATAAACCTTTTATATTTGTTTCCATAGTATCTTCATTTACTACTGGTTCACCCCACTCATTCATCTCAATATTACTATTTTTTAAGAAATCTTTAGGGCTTGTTCCACCAAGAGCATAAACAACTCTATCATAAACCTCACTAGTTCCATCTGTAAAGTTTACTTTAACTGCTGAATACTCTCTGCCCTCTTCTTCAAATGGTTCTACACTATCAACATCAGTTCCAAGTTTACTCTTTATTTTACCCTCTGCAATATATCTCTCAGTAATCTCTTTGTTTGTTGGGTTCATTCTTGAAATTTCTGCTCTTCTATAATTTAGTGTAACTTCACAATTCATTCCTAAATCTACCAAACCATAAGCATACTCTCCAGCAGTATCTCCACCACCAACAATCATAACTTTTTCACCCTCTTTAACATCTGAAAGGTTAAAGTTTAATACTTTTCTAATTTTTGCAGGAAATTTATATCCTGGCTTATTTGGTTTACCCATTCTACCAATTGCAACAATTACATTTTTTGCTTCAATTACTCCGTGGTTATGCGTATCAAGCTCAAAAAGTCCATTATCATTTTTTTGAACACCATAAATCTCTTGATTATATAAAAACTTCTCTTCTACACCTTCATTGATAATAAGAGTTTCCATCTGCTCTATAAACTCCTCTTTAGAACACTCTTCAAATCTAACATTACCAATAAATTCAAACTTTTTACCTTGCCAATCTTTATCTACTCTTTTGCCCTTTTTATAAAATCTTTCAATCATATAAGAGTGATTACCCATCTTCTCAATAACCATAGTATTTGTAATATCAGCCTTTTCTGCCTCTACAACACTAGCAACTCCTCCAGGACCTGCTCCAATTACTACAATATCATATACAAACGACATAAAGTCTCCTTTTAATTTTTCGTTAATGCAAAATAATAACATTACTAAATATTTATATCCCTAAATAGATAGGATATAAGAGTATTAATTGGTTATTTTTGGGTATTTTTGTAACTGATTTATCTCTTATACAATTAGTTGGAGATATATTTATTATCTAATATGTAGTGAAATTACTCAATATATTTTTTTAACTACTTAATTTTTTATTCTTAACCCTACTCCAAAAACTTAACAACTAAAACCTAAACCCTAATCCCTAAAATCTAAACCCTAACACCTAAACCCTCCTAACCGCTATTGCTGCTTTTTTCATTTTATACTTCTCAAAACTTTCATTCCAAAATGTTTTGGACTCTAACACCTCAAAACCATCTTTAAAAATTTTTAAAAGTTCATCTTTTTTAAGTAAAAAATTTGGGTTGCTATCTTTTTTTTCATTATTTTTATCTTCAATATATGTTTCAACAATAAATACTCCACCCTCTTTTAAAGCATCTTTTGAACGCTCTATTAAATCTCTATCTAAATAGTTGCATTTAACTATTAAGCCATACTCTTTTGATGGATTAAAACTATCTAAATCAGCCTCAATTATATTAATAAAGCCTTTTGCTCTGCTTTTTAGCACATTTAGTGCAATTTTAGATATATCAATAGCATCTACACTAAAGCCTCTACTCTCTAAAAATAGAGCATTTCTACCAGCCCCACAAGCCAAATCTAGTGCCTCTTTAGTAGGTGCTAGTGCGCTATATTTTTTAACAAATAAACTAGGCTCTCTAGGCTCTAATAAATCACTATTTTGACTATATTTATTATCCCACTTCTTCTTATCTTCTAAACTCATATTAACTCACTTAAATCAATATCTAAACTAATTGGTGCATGGTCGCTACCCTCTATTTTATCTAAAATATCACTATCTTTTAATTTATCTTTTAAATCACCCGATACAAAAAAATAATCTATCCTCCAGCCCACATTTCGCTCTCTTGCCTTTGTTCTCATAGACCACCAACTATATCTATTGCTCTGCTTTGAATGAAAATATCTAAAAGTATCAATATATCCAAGCTCAATAACTCTATCTATCCACTCTCGCTCAATCTTTAAAAATCCAGATATATTTTCATTCTCTTTTGCTCTTGCTAAATCTATCTCGTTGTGTGCAGTATTTACATCTCCACAAAAAATTATAGATTTTCCACTCTCTCTTAACTTCTCAATATGCTCTAAAAATCTCTCATAAAATGCCAACTTATACTCTAATCTCTCTTGGTTTCGTTTGCCATTTGGAAAATATACATTAAAAAAGGCTATATCTTTAAAGTGTATCTCATTAATTCTACCCTCTTTTAAAATATCTACTTCATAACATTTGCTAATAAAACTAGGCTCTAAATTTAAAAATGTAGCTACTCCAGAAAGCCCCTTTCTCTCTATACTTGAGCTAACAATTAAATTTTTAAACTCTTTATTAAATAAATCCTTAGGTATTTGCTCACGCTCTGCTTTTATCTCTTGCAGAGATAAAATATCTACATCCACACTATCTATCCATTTTAGAGCCTCTTTTTTAGCTACTGCTCTTATACCATTTACATTCCAAGAGATTAACTTCATTTAACTGCTACCTACTTATCTATTTTAATAATTATATCTTATTTCATATAAATCAAGCCCTGAACCAGCACTGGAGGCGCGAACTTGTTCGTGCCAAGGTTCAAGCTTCAGTGCCAATTAAGTCTTTGACCAGAACAAGTTCTGGTTTCCAAGTGTTGGAGGCGCGAACTTGTTCGTGCTAAAATTCAAACTTCAGTGCCAATTAAGTTTTCTACCAGAACAAGTTCTGGTTTCCATCTATTTTACTCTCTTTTCTTGGATTTTAGCATATATATATGCTCCAACTGTTAAAATTAAATAAATAGCAACTATAAAATACAACTGTTCAATCTCTGTTTTATACTCATAATATAGTATCAAAACTGCGCCAATTGCCAAGCCCAAAATTGCAATTAGGGCAAAAACTGGGTGAGAAGCAGTTTTATCTTTTATTTTATAATTTGCAACACCCATAAGCAAAGATACAAGCAAAAATGTAATACTTCCAAACTCCAAAATTACCCTAAGTCCACCGCTTAATATCAAAATTCCAGAGCTTAAACCCATTGCAATAATAGCATTACTTGGAATTGTGCCTCTTCTTTTACTCAAAAGTTTTGGCAAATAGCCATCATCACTAATTCTTGCCATCTGCCTAGATGCACCAAACAGTGTGCCACTAATTGCCGATGAAGTTGCCAAAATTGCACCAATTATTACCATAGTTTCACCACTTTTACCAAGTAAATCTTTTGCTCCAGCTGCTAGGGCATACTCTTTATTTTTAATTAAATCATCTACTGGAATTGAAAGCACAGCACCAAGAGCTATAACAAAATATAAACTTGCAACTATAATAACAGCACTATAAATTGCCCTTGGAATATTAATATCTGGATTATCCATCTCTTTTACAGCATTTATAACAAGTTGAAACCCCTCATAAGCTACAAATGTAACAGATGATACAATTAAAATATTTAAAATTGGAGTTTTTGAAAAATCACTCTGCATAGTTAAAATAAATGTATGTAAATCAGTTTTTCCAAAATATATTAAAACCCCAGAGATAAAAAGAAGTATTGTAAGCTTAATATAAACCATAAAATCCTCTAATCTACCCATACCCCTAACACTCCAAAGGTTTATAAGCACAAAAATTGCAACTATTATTAAAGATATAACTTTTCTTGCTATTTCACTATGAGAAAATGTGCTTCCACTAATTGCATAACTTGCAAAAGTATAAGAGTAGAGTGATAGTGTGCTAATATATCCAAAAATTGTATACCATCCTATAAAAGAGGCAGCTAAATGTGATTTTGGATAAGTGCGCTTAAAAAAGGCATAAGTTGCACCCTCATCTTTGTAATATACGCCAAGCTTTACATAAGAGTAAGCCGCAAACAATGCAATTACACCACCAAGAGCAATAGCAAATGGAGCCAAAAAACCAACCATAGATACTGAAATACCCAAGATGGTAAATATACCACCCCCAACCATTCCACCAATTGCTATTGCTATTAACTCTTTAAGTCCAAGCGCCTTATTTGCCATTAAATACCTACCCCTTTTTAATAAATAATCCCAAATTTCTTAACTTTATTTTTATGGAACCAAGATTTCCCTCTTAGCAAAAGCTTATTAGTAGTTGTAACTTCTTGCCGAGGTTGAAACCTCGGTTCCAAAATTTTTAACTTTTAACTTTTAACTTTTAATTCTTAATTTTTAATTTTTAATTTTCAACTTCTTGCCACCCGTCATCCTGAACTTGTTTCATCTCTTGTGTCATCCTGAACTTGTTTCAGGATCTCCAAAGTATCAAAGCAGTTGCAACCTCAGAGATG
>Ga0256828_1000274_pt1 | contig 35747 bp, 53 predicted proteins | sample CV88metaG_FD_185993 | JGI IMG/M metagenome (GOLD analysis project Ga0256828, IMG submission 185993) | Hydrothermal vent microbial communities from East Pacific Rise, Pacific Ocean - CV88 | ecosystem: Environmental > Aquatic > Marine > Hydrothermal vents | place: Pacific Ocean: East Pacific Rise...
TTATATTATATTATTTATATTATATTATTATATTATATTATTATTTGTTTTCTGAAAGAAATTTCATAATTTCATCATATTTATGATCGGACACAGCTAATTTAAACTTTTGGTCCCCTCTCGAACACTTTCCTAAACTAGAATCTGCAGCAACCATTGACATTTTACCAATAGGAATACCCCCATCTAATCTACCACTAAATAATACATTCAAAACTAATGCACCTGTGGATATAAATCCTTTATTATTATCTTCTGATAAAATATAATCTTTAACAGATTTATTTTTGCTTAGTTTTTGAATAAGTGAATTTTTTGCCTTTGCCATTATTTTTCCTTTTTTAAATTTAGTTCATTCTCATGAACTATTTTATTTGATTTAGTAATTCTATTTGTTTCATCTATTTCTATATTTTCTTCCAACACAAAAAATAACTGTTCGATAAATAATTCTTCAGCTCTTTCATTAATGAAATATAACGCCCACATATTTTCTATTATAATACCACTAGGATTCATTGTGATGTTAATAGGCGTATCTCTATTAACATCGACACAAAAATAATCAATAGGCACACCATTTAATGTTATGCTAATTATGCTTTCATCTGTTTGAACACGGTAAAGAAAATCTTTTCCTGGATGTTTTTTTAATTTTTTCATTTCAAACCTTTCAATAGATATAATTATTAGATATAATTATTAGATATAATTATTAGATATAATTATTAGATATAATTATTAGATATAATTATTAGATATAATTATTAGATATAATTATTAGATATAATTATTAGATATAACTGTATAAATTACAATAAGTTGACACTAGTATCTAACATCATTTTGGTAACTAAAGCAGCTAGTGGAATATGTTTATTTTTTGCTCGTTGTGACATATCCTGATAGTCAGCCAATAGTACAATAACTGCTGGTTGAGATTCCATAGGAAATATTTTATCCATATTTTTCCAAACATATGTATAAAAATTATCTGGAATTAAAATATCATTAATCATTGGTCGAACTTTTTTAAAGTTTTTTGATTTAATCTCATTTAACAAATTTGTATATACACTATCTGGTGATGCTATCGATGATACAACCAATTTATTATTTACAGTGTTTTGTTGCAAATACTGAATCATATTTCTAGTTGAAGGATATAGTGTTTTGACTATTTTTAAAACATCCTCTTGTTTATATTCAACCTTTTCCATTTCTAAAATATATTTTAAACGGTTTACAATTTGCAAACCTAATTCAGCTTTATTATTTTGATAAATATCATCTAAATTATAAATTTGTAATCTATCTAATAAAGGTTTAATCAATTTATCTGGATAATTTCCAGTAAAAACAAATCTAGCATTTTTACTAAATTGTTCGATGTCACTTCTTAAAGTAGATTGTGCAGGCAATGTTAAATAATCTGCTTCATCCATACAAATGAGTTTAATTTTTCCAGTAACAGACATAGATGTAGCAAAATTACCAATTTTCATTCTCATAGCATCAATACCATTTTCTTTTGAACCATTAATCCATTGAGTATCAGTCTGCAACTCTTTAATTAATACATTTAAAAAACTTGATTTACCAGTTCCTGGTTCAGATCCAAATACACCTAAATTAGGAATTTCCTTTTGTTCAATCCATTCATTAAATTTATCCTTATCTTTTTTTGGAAAAATTAAATCCTTAACTGTCTGTGGTCTATATTTTTCGGTCCATATAAATTCATTAGAATCTATCGCATGCATTTTAATTTTATCAAATTCTTCTGGTGTTAACATATTTATCCTTTATAAGTGTCTAAGTAATCAATATAATCAAAAATAGCATCAATTTTTTCGGTATATTGTAAAATTTTATTTGTTTTCTTGGCATTTTTTAATTTTCGAAGAATTTTATATAATTTTCCATATATTTTCATATTATCAATACATATTGATGTATTTTCGATTGCATTTCTTGATCTTTCAAAATATTGAATTTTATTTTTAATTATTTCAATTTCGTCTAAATCTTTATTATAAACAATTTTATAAATAAATTCTTTCATTGTCTCATCTAAAAATTCTTTAAAGTCTCTTTTTAAGACTTTTTTCAATTCTTCATATTCTTTTGATTTCATACATATTCCTTATAGTAATTTTAAACGGGGTAGGGTTAAAGTTTTATTTGATTGAATATCCTATTCAGGTTGTCTATACTTTCTTTCTTAAAAGTAAGAAATAACATTATAAATGTTAATTTTTTATAAATGTGTCTAAATACTCTACTCTCTTTAAGAATATTAATATCAATATCTGGACTAAATAATATAAAAAACCACAATGTATAAAATTGAATCTTCTTATCTAGAAAGTCTCTAACTAAATTTTGATAAGTAACATTACCACCATATTCGGAAATAATATATTTTATATCTTTTTGGATATAATCATTATAATTAAGAATTGTAGATTTAAATTTTGTTATTTCCTTAAGATCTATTTCTCTTAATTCTCCAACCATTGATCTATAACTAGATGGTGATTTTGTAAACATAATATATATACATGTTAATATAAATGTCTCTTTATTTATAGATTCATATTTTTTATATGGAAATATATTTTTCATTTTTTCACGAACATTTTGACCATGTCTCGAATGTAATAACCTATAATCTAATTGTTGATCATAGGTTATAAAAATACCATTCGATATATCATATTGCTGATGATAATTTAACATTTATTATCCTTTATTTCTTTAAATATATTATATGATAATTTAGATTACATATCTCTTAATCTAAAACCATTCATTAACACCAACTTGTTCAGTATCACCACTAAATCTTGCTTCATAATTTTTAATCAAATCTTGTTTAAACATTTCAACAAATTTTTTATCTTTTTTTAATGTTTCCCCAACTTCTATTGGATCTAATGAATATTTATCACAATATGTGGTGATAATCTGAAGTAAACTATCGCCTTGCAAATTATTATCTAATTTAAAATCGATAATATTTTTAAATAAATTTTTTGGTAATTTTTTTGGCATATTTTTTCCTTATATTTTTTGAACGGTTATATTACTAAAACCATCCTTTAATGTTATATTATAATTTCTATTTAAATATTCTATTCTACTTTTAATATCTGGATTATGTGATATTAAAATAATATTTTTACTCGGGCTAAAAACTTCATGCAATATTTTAAGCACCTCAGAAATTCCGGCAACATCCAATGAACTATCTAAATATTCATCTAATATTAATAAATTTGTGCTCACGCCATTTCTTTCTTCGATTAATTTTAAAAAAGCAAATAATATAGAAATGGTAATTCTTTGCTTTTGCCCATTAGAAAGCGAATTAAATTCTGTTTCATTAGATCTCGATATAACAGTATCTTTAAGATGGTTGTCTATAACAAAATTATAATTTGATTCAAACATTTCTAAAAATTCATTTATAAATTTATTAAGAATAGGAAGTTGTTGATTTAAAATAGTACCCTTTAGTTTATCTTGACCAATCAATTTATCTAATTCATTATAATCGGTTAAATCTGAACTAGTCTTAATTAATATTTCCTTAATTTCACTTTCTTCGTCTTCCAATCTCTTTAATTCATTATAATCAATTTCAATAGTTTTCCAATTTTTTGTCTCTTCTTTTCTTTTGATTAAATTTTCTAATTCTTTTTTATATGTTTTTAAATTATATTCAATTCTTTGTTTTTGTGTTAGTGCTTTTTCAATTTTTGTTAATCTTTCTTGTTTAGGAGAAATTATATTAATTATATCCTTTTTAATTTTAGAAGATTTTTCCAAATCTTCTTTAAGTGTAATTGGATTAAATGATAAATCATCTTTTATTTCCCCACTACAATGTGGGCAAATTATTTTAGAATCTTCATTTCTTTTATATAATAAAGCTTTGTGTTGAATATCACCAATAGTTTCATTAATTTTTTCTAATTCATCATTTAGTGGTTTTAATTCATCATATAATTTAATTTTATCTTCTTCTAATGATAGCATTTTATTATACATATTATTAGATTCTTCTATATTATTTTGTGTTTTTATTATATCGTCATCTATTTGTTCTAATAATGTTTTTCTATTATATTCAAATTCGGCATTTTGGTGTTCCATTGCTGAAATATTTATTCTGGTTGTTCCTAACGAAGATGTAATAACATTAGATTTATATTTATATTCAGTTTCCTTAGTTTTAAGTAAAAGTTTTTCTTCCCTTATTAAATCTTTTAATTGATTAAAAATTGAGGTATCGGTAATAACTTGTAAAACCTCTTCTTTTTCTTTGGAATTTAGATCCATAAATGGTCTAGAGGTGCTAAGATTAGCTCCAAGCACTATTAATTGCCTAAATACGTTATCATTAAATTTTAAAATATTATCTTCCAAAAATTTTTGATAATCCCTAACATTAGAGTGTTGATCAATTAATTGATATTCCTTTTCACCCATTTCACCATTTTCACCCTTTACTGTTATTTCTTTATAAATTTCAAATATTTGTGGTTTTAAACCTCTAATGATTTTAAATCTATTATGATTTGCGGTAAAAACTAATTCAACCAATAAATTTTTATTATTTTTATTATTAACCAAACTTCCTATTTTAATTTTTCTGAATGGTTTTCCAAATAAAGCAAATGTTATACCATCAGCGACAGTACTTTTACCTCTCCCATTTTCACCAGTTACCAAATCTATACCATTTTTAAATTCAAATATAGTGAATTTGTTACCATAAGATAGCAAATTCTTAAATTTAACCGTTTCAAAATTTATTTTCATATATTTTCCTATTTTTCATATTGTTTAATTTTGTTGTTTAATTTTGTTGTTTAATTTTGTATATTTTGAAGAAGGTGTTGAGCTTTTGTTAATAATTCTGGAGCACCATCCTTTATTGTTTTGAGTATTAATTCAGTTACTGAAATATTTTCTATATCATCATCATTAAAATCTGTACCAATTAAATTTGATATTTCCACATTATTTATTAAACCGAATTTTATTTCTGCTTGATGCAAATGATACAATTCATTTTCATATTTTTTATCCTTTGCATTATTAATAAATACTTTTATATGATGCTTCTTTAAATCGTCTATAGCTGGCTCCAATGAATCTAGAAATATAGAATCTTCTGTTAACCCTTTAATTTCTATTTTTTCATCTTTGGTATCATCATATTTTATTTTAACAAATTTTGAACTAATCTTATTTGGAATAAAATCCAAATCATATTCGTCAATTACAAAAAAACCACGAGGGGTATTATAATCACCCCAGTTTAATTGATATGGCGTCCCAGCAAATATAACAAAACCATCAGAACTCTGAACATGATAATGACCACTAACTACTTTTTTAAGTCTTTGTGCTTTTTGGAAAAAAGCACTAGTTAATTCAGAGTTCTGATCTATATGACCTTTTACCATTTCAAAATTTTTAATCTCAAAATGCCCAAATAAAACATCAACATCTTCTATTTGATGTAAATGAACCTTTTGATCTATCAACCACGGCATAAAACAATATACACTATTACCAAAATTCATTTTTGTGATTTTATCTAATACAGTAATATTTTCTGGATATAAATTTTGAAAATATTTTACCAGGTTTATATCTAATCTAGAATTATAATATATATCATGATTTCCTAAAAAAGTAATAAATTTAAAATTATTTTCAACTATTTTATTACAAAAAGAATTAACTATTTTGTTAAAAAATTTAATATCAATATTTTTTCTATTTTCCATCCAATCACCTAACTGAATAATAGTATCGATATTATTCTCTTTCATATATGGAAATAATTGCTTTTCAAAAAATTCTAACTGATTATCAAAAAATTCATCACTAAACCCCTTTACACCGAAGTGTAAATCTCCTAAAATTATTGATTTCATATGTTCATTTGCTCTCTTATTTTTTAAAGTATTTTGAACAACTAGAATACTCTTCCATTAAAATAGATAGGGATGGTTTATCTGAATTTTCATCTTTATCTACAAATCCTTCAAAAACCATCCCTTTAAAATTAATAGTTTTTGTTAAATATTTTGCTGTGCTGATTTGATCATTTTTATCTTTACATTTATCTAAGATATCACTAACATAATAGCAGTAAATTAAATCATCGTTTACTGCTGGTTTAGCATACCCACATGTTCTACATTTACCATCAAATTCATTTGTTGTTTTTTCAATATACTCATCTTCTGTTTTTGTTGACATTTATTTTTCCTTGTTTTTGATTAATTTTTCTAATAATATTGGTGTATAATTAATTTGTTCTACACTGCAATTATAATGATTATCTAAATCTATATTTCTATTATGTGTATGACCATGAACTACATATTTTAAATTATTTTTTATATATAAATCATTTAAAAAATTTATATTTTTAATTTCTGAATCTTTCATCCATTTATTTATTTCTAATGGATAATGTGTAAATAATATATCATCTAAAATTAGATAATCATAAACAGATTCAAAATTCATTTTATTAATATAATCTGACATTTTATAATGATCATGGTTTCCTCTTATTAAAATTCTATTTCCATTAAGTGAGTTAACCATTTCAAATAATTCATCATGTCTACCTTTAACACCAGCACTTAAATCACCCAAATGTATTACCATGTCATTTGGAGATACTACACTATTCCAACATTGAATTATTTTTTCATTATAATCTTCTGGTCTGTTAGTATATTTTATAATATTTTTATGTAAAAAGTGTGTTAAGTGTCCCCTATGATAAACACATTAGGTTTATCGGGGACATCCTCCTTATTTATAATATTTTTTCTCATTAATTTATCCTCCAATTATTTTTTAATTATTTTTTAATTATTTTTTAATTATCCTCCAATTATTTTTTAATTATTTTTTAATTATTTTTTAATTATTTTTTAATTATTTTTTAATTAATTTGTGCTTTCATAATTTTATCAAATACTATCCAATTAGGAGAATATCTAGGATGGTCTTTAACAGCACTATATCCTGTTTTATAATTATAAACATCTCCATCAAAATGTTTAATACACTCAATAGCGCAAGCAACACCAGCACTTCTACTTTGTCCAGCCATACAATGGATAAAGAATTGCTTATCTTTATTTCTTTCTATAACTTTCCTAATAAGATTTGCTTGGTCGTCAGTTAGTGGTGTGTACTTCCCTATTGGTTCTTCAACATCCCAAAACCTAATACTTAAAGATTCATGATACATTTCTAATACATCCCTATGATGATGAGGTATATCAGGATCATGCATAGCTATAACACAAATATCTGTTGGTATTAATCCATTATTGTGTAAAAGCAAAAATTCCTCTCTTGATGTTATTCCAATAAAATCTTTATTTTTGAGGTATGATTTTAATAAAACTTCAGACTTTTTTTTCATATTAACTCCAATCTTAAACTATTTATTTAAATATTCTTCTTTATCATTTGGGGTCACCTCGCCCTCATAATATGTTTTATTGGAATATCCATTTGCTGCAGCATTATTAGTAGCATTATTGATATTAGTAATAAAACTTTTAATCCCTCTTGGGTTTCTATTAATTTTTTTATTACCATATTCGTGTTGATATGCCTGCCCGCACTCTAATGTATATCCAAACCATTGAATTAAATCACTTAATGTGCCAACAGTTTCGTTTTCTCTGTTTGAATTCATACCTCTTACCACAGTTATAACTTTAAATAATTTTGGTGTTTTAGACATTTTAAACCCTTTAATCTTTTTATATAATATATTATAAGATTATTTGGATAACATATAACTGAATTTTCTGTTTGGATTGTTTGGATTGTTTGGATTGTTTGGATTGTTTGGATTGTTTGGATTGTTTGGATTGTTTGGATTGTTTGGATTGTTTGGATTGTTTGGATTGTTTGGATTGTTTGGATTGTTTGGATTGGTGGAGAATTCGGGAATCAAACCCGAGTCTTAAATATTTTTCTGTTTCGAAATTATACAAGTTTTAATTCATGTTTATAGAATCATGAAATCTCTTCTAATGTAATCATTTTCAGCCGATTCGCATATATAATTTTCATATGAAGATATTTGGTATTGTTCAAATAAAATTTTAATTTTATATTGTTTTGGTGTTTGTGTTTATTGTGTGCTATTTTTGGTTAATAGGTATAACTACCTATGTATTAAGCTACAGCTAATACAGTATAATTTGAATTATTTTCAGTTATTATAAAAATGTAGTTTAAGGCACTAACTCACCACTTGTTTCTACACATATTCAATATTCAATCGATTTCATGTATTCCCCATATCATTAGGTAAACATCGATGTTATTTACCATATAGCCTTTTACTATAACCTAATATTTTAGCTAATTTTTTATATTAGCTTTATTTTTTATAATTTTTTCTTTTATAAATTTTTTAATATTATTTTTTAATAATATTCTATTTATTTCAAAAATTTTAGATATTTGAAGTACTGGACCGTTTGGTGTTTTTATTGTTTTTACTTGGCATTCTTGATCAACACCTTCTGTAATAACATTATGTAAATAAGAAAGATATATATTTATTGACATAGAATTGCCCATCATAAATTTATTAAAACCAATAGTTTTTAAAATTTTAGGTGGTTTATATTCTTTTTCTATTATTTCTTCAATATCAATATTTTCTTCGACATATTTATCAATGTCACCCAAACTAATATCTGGTATTTCTTTAATATATTTTTCTAAATTAATATTATTAGTTAATTCATCATCTTTCATATTATTTATTATTCCTATTTTTTATTTATTGTTTAAAATATATCATAAGTAAACAAAAGCCATATAAACATACTCAACGCCAAAATAAAAGAATTTCCTATAATACTTTTTTTATCGGTGGATTTGATTAAATTTATATATGCTGATCCCATAATAATAATATTTAAAATCATCGAAAAATTCAAATGCTCAAAATATATATTATGAATATAATTATAAATTTCCATAAAATTAAAATTATTTATTTGATTTAATATTGATTGTGACATTTTTTATATCCTTTTCCATAATATAATTTTTAATTTGATTATTAATTTTTCTATTTCTAATTTTATTAATATTTTTTTTAATTGAATCTTTAATAAAAATATACAAACCACTAAATGCTATCATTGCATTTAATAAAATTATAAAAATAAATATAAAAATAAATATAAAAATAATAATTAAAATAATAGTAGTTTCAATAGAAAAATTTAACATAGTATAGTAAATTTAATTTGCTTTTTCAAATTTTAGTGTAAATCTCGTTTATAAACGAGATTTACCATCTTTGAGAACATTTAATTTGAATTTTTTACCAGCAGGTTTTGCTGCAGTAACATAATCAACCCCATTAATAGTTCCAGATTTTTCTGGGCGAGGTGCTGTAGCAACTACTTGCAATTTTCCAAGACCAGGAATAACACATTCTCCTTCTGCAATAGCTCCTTCGCAAATAATATCAACAATAGTTTTAACAACTCTTTCTGCTTCTGCTTTAGAACCTAGTTCTAATCTTTCATTTACTTCTTCAACCAATTTTTGCTTATTCATTCATACTCCTTCAGTATACATTAATTTATAGATGCTTAGGCATCTATAAATACATATATGCTTTTATACTTATTAATTTTATAAAATCTGAATAATATTTTAATTTATTCAGATTTATTCAGATTTATTCAGATTTATTCAGATTTAACCTCAACTCCTATAATTGATGGCTCACCAACAATCTGAATATCTTCTCCTCTAATAGTAACAGTATTTGCGGCGTGTGTTTGGTAATATACATTATCACCACATTTAGCTTCAATTTTACAATCAGGACCCATAGATACAATTTCCCCTTCAGTAATATCAGAAGGTTCTGATATTTTTTTCTCTTCTTCTAATATGATACCACTTTCAGTTTTTACTTCTTCTTTCATTGTTTTTGCTTTTACGACAATTAAATTATGTGTTGGGACAAACATTATTTTCCTTTAGTTTTTGTTTTTGTTATTGTTTTTAGTTTTTGTTTTTAGTTTTGTTATAAGATATTATTGTTGGTGTTATATTTAATATTATAAATATAGCAAATAATATTATATTGATTGCGCTTATATATGGATGGAATGATAAATAAATAGATATAAACACCAATAAAATAAATCTAATGGCTGATAACATCATTCCAACAAATAATACTCTTTTTTGTTCGATTTTTAATTTCCTTAGTGTCATAAACATTAACACATGAGATAATAAAAAAATAAACACAATCCAATAACTAACATATAAAAATGATAGCGAAATTGGATATAACAATAATAATATTCCTAATATTCCTAAGGTATACATTTAATTCCTTTTATTTTATAATTATATATAAATTATGCTTACATATGACTGAATTATTAATTTTATTTAAAAATTTTATTTAAAAATTTTATTTAAAAATTTTATTTAAAAATTTTATTTAAAAATTTTATTTAAAAATTTTATATTTGTGCATTTCTGTATACAATTTTCTAATTAATTCTATGGGATTAAATTCCTCACTTGTGTATTTAATAATAAGTATAATTCCAACAATATTAATATATAAAGTATAAAATGGAATAAATATTTCAAATTTAATAAGAAATTTTCCAGTCTTAGTTGTATATAATTCTCTCCTAAAACCTATTAATTTTTGCAAATCAAATATATTCATATTAACCATAAAGGTTGCTAATATTAGTGACATAATTATTTCACTAATTATATTTGCAACAATTCCAATAAATAAATACTCAATAAATATATCAACCATGTTATTCCTTTATTTCAATTAACAATTCTACAAAATTCATAAATATTCATAATTATTTATAAAATTATTTATAAAATTATTTATAAAATTATTTATAAAATTATTTATAAAATTATTTATAAAATTATTTGTAGTTTTAAATTACTGAATATCCTGAATATCCTGAATATCCTGAATATCCTGGGCGATTTGTTCTAATTGTTTATGATTATATTTTATAACCTGTCCTTTCATAACACCCTTAAGAGCACCACCATATGTACCATTTTGATATCCAACTAATGCATCAACAATTTGAGTTTTATTCATATCTTTAACAATTTGTGATTTGCCCATAGCCTTTCTTTCAAATTTTGTACCATGACAAGCATAACATTTATTTACTCCTATTGTTTGTGCATCTAGTGTTGCAACACTAACTAAACCTAAACCAACTAATCCAGCCACAATATTTTTATTTTTTAATATTTTCATATTAACTCCTTATTTTTTATATTATATTATATGATTATATTGATGAATATTTGATTAATCAAATATTCATCATTTATATGTAAATTATATGTAAGAAACTAAATTATCGCTAAAAATTAAAATTTTATTTGGTAGTGGATTAAGAACCACTACCAGAACCACTACCAGAATCATCTGGAACATATTTATAAGGTATGCCTGTATTATTAGACCATGTTTCCATATTATAATCATATATTATAGTTTCATGATTAGGTTCAAAATCTATTCCAAGTAAAAATGGGAAAAAATCATTACTATATCTATCTATTATTGGACCTTCATATTTAGTTTGAATTTTATACGCCATAATTGTGTCTTTGTTTTCACTGACACCAAAATGCGTATATATAGGGTTATCATATTTAAAATTTATTTTATCATTATATACTAAAGTATCTGGATCAGCTGTCTGTTCTTTAGTATATATATTAAAATTTAATATTGGTTTCGGATCATCATCATTATTATTATATGGACATATAAAATATTTATCATCATATCTATAAATATCTTTTCCAAAATGATATGGACCGTCTGGATTTAATAATTCTTTGATTTCTATATTTAAATTCTCATCAACTATAACAACGGAACTCACATTACCAGATCCAGCTTTGATAACATCACCAAAAGTTTCATTACTTAAAATTTTATCTTTAGAATCATACACCGGATTCAACATAACATATGTGTTATTTGGACCGAACTTACAAACGAATATTCCAGCTGTCTGATCTTCCCCAGCTAAATTTTGTATTGCTGGCATTTCAAAAGGTGTCACTGTATTATCCGGTGTTATGATAGAACACACTTTATCAAATTCTCCTTCTTCCTTTAATTGATATGTATCAATCATATGAGTAGTATCATATAATATAACACCTCTATTAGATTCATCAAATGTATCTATATCCATAATATAAAATTTTCTACTTTCTCCCCTAGATATTGATGCTGAGCCATGAACACTATCATTAAAATAATTTAATAACAAAATACCATCTAAATCAGTTACAATAATTGATTCGATTATCTCATTATTATCATTTAATAATTTGGTATATGCATAAATTTTGTCATCAAAAACAATAAAATCGTATGCATAAGTTAAATATTTATCAATTATAGGAGAATTAAGTCTCTTAATATAATTACCATCTAAATCAAATACATATATACATCCAACGCCAGGAATATTATTAACGACTGAATATGGTGCAGAAATATATAATAAATTATTATATACATTTACGCTGCAACCAAAAGCATCCTGATAATCAAATGATAAGTTTCCATCACTATCTTTAGCATCAGAACCAAACATTATAAATTTTGAATCCTTTGAATGCATATCAAATATTTTTAAAGTACATTCATGATATATAATATCATGAATATTTCCAGACACCTCTTTTTTTAATGCTGTTGTTACAAATATTTTATCTTCGGTTGCATACGAATCAAGAATTTTACTATCTGGATTTAAACCGGCATAAATCTGACTACAATAAATTTTTGATGTTGCACCATTTTTTTTAACAACATCTTCTGGTAAAAAAGATAGTGAATTTTCCGTTGGGTGTGATTCAATAACAGATGTTAAATCTTTCCAAACCAATTTACCATTATCCTTTACATTAGACCATCCATGTTCTCCTGAATCGGTAGCATATATTAATTCACCATTTCTTGGTGGATTATTTTCTAAATTTTGTTTTAAATCTCTTCTTAATACAATTCCAGTATCAGCCATATTATTTTCCTTATTTTATTTATTATATTTATTATATTTATTATATTTATTATATATTTATTATATATTTATCAATTTTTATCATATATTTATTAATTTTGTCATATATTTATTATGCATCTGCTAATATATCATTACCATCTGCTAATATATCATTACCATCTGATAATTTATAATTAGAACTATCTGAACTATCTGAACTATCTGAACTATCTGAACTATCTGAACTATCTGAACTATCTGAACCATCTGAACTATCTGAACCATCTGAACTATCTGAACCATCTGAACCATCTGAACCTATAGTGGTATAATTGTTATATGTGTTATAATTTTCTGTAATATTATTTACAATTGCTGGTGCTGAATAACTAAGGGAAATTAAAATTTTATTAAAATCTATAACTTTATATTCATAAACATTTATAGCATTAGGAGATTTGTTAAATTCACCATTACCAACAAATATATATTTATCTTCAAATTCTATATTTTTGCCACCTTCATCATTTTGGTGGACAATAAAATCACCACGTTGACCAACAATAACATTTAAAGGATTTTTTATAGAAATATTTTTTTCTAAATTTATTTTATAGAAATCATACACCAAAAAATCAGGAACTAAAAATGACAAATCATCTGATGTTTGAATTCCTATGGTTTCCATAACGGAACCATTAACTTTGTTTGCACCAACATTACCAGTATTATCTAAACTTTTAGCTGAATCCATAGATTTAAATGTAGTGTGTTCATCAATTTCTGATTTATCTTTTATAGTATGTAATGAAACATCATTACTTTCTTTATTTTTTACTAAAATTAATGAATCTTGTGGTACCTTATCATATCCAGTTTCGTGTTCATCACCAAAGTAATATATTCCTCTAATTAACATGTTTACTCCCCAACACTTACAAAATTGGTATGTTTAGTTAATAATATTCTTCCAGTTGATTCAGTAAAATAATCAAACATTGTAATACTATCTGGTTCCTGATTTATAGTTGCATCACCACTAGATGCAAAATAAAAACTTCCAAATGTAATATTTTTATATCCAGCAGCTGATTGCTTAAATGATAAAACACCACTTTGACCAACTTGTGCTACCACTGGATTTTTAAATTTAATATCATTTTCTAAGGTAATGATAAAATTATTATACAACCTAAAATATGGTATAAAATCAGAACTTATATTACCACGCCAAGTTGGAAGAGTAATACCACCACTTAAATCTAATGTAACTTCACCTATTTCTTTAATAATTGGTTGCCCATTTAAAACCCAAATATCTTCGCCACCATTTAATGGATCGAAAGTAATGGTTTTGTTTAAAGTATCTATTGTATAACTTTCACTCTTTTGAATAATACCATCAATCACCAAAATTGTCCCTTCACCCATCACTATCTCATCTGGAACATTAATAACAGTTTGATTTTCTTGAGCTATTTCTCTATATGTTGCTAACCCACTAGAATTTTGAGAATCAGATGTGGTGTTAGTATTATCGTCAAATATATATGACCATGAAATTTCACCATTTTTTCTTATTGTTCCCCATTCTTCGGTATCGGTAGCATAAACTATCTCTCCTTCGGCAGGTGGATTCAATATTAAAACATCTTTGGTGTTTCTTCTATGTTTGATTCCGTTTGTCCAATTCACAGAAACCCCTTTTAACTTATTTTTAAATATTTAATATTTTTATTTCCATTATTTTTTGGTATTTTTTGAAAGAATATTTGATAAAAGTATTTTGTTGTTGTTTGGAATAATAACCATATTATCTAAGGTGATATGAACACCATCCTGTCTTTCTTCAATTTTTATTTCACCTATTTCAGTTTCTATAAATATAGCTCTAAAATCTTTAATATTTATATCAGCAAATTCACCTTCCATATTTCCTACCTTTTTATTATTTTTATTTTTGTTTTATTAATTTATTGATTTTTTGTTTTTTTATCGAGAAGTTGTTGATATAAACTTCTCTTTATAAATTTATTGTTATTTAATTTTTTGTTATTTACCATCTTTAAATACATGCTTTCTCTTTTAATCAAACAGATATTTTGATTATTGCAATGGTGATTATGTTGGTGTTTATGTTGGTATTTATATTCATCACAAACTTTATTTTTAGAATTCTTATATCTTTTCCAACATTTAATCCCAAAACCAATTATTATAATACTTATCATATAAACTCCTTATATTATTTATTCAATGAATAAATAACATATATTTGCAATTATAATTCTATATAATAGTATTTAGCGTACATATTATTTTTATTTCTTTTTTATTATTTTGAGTTTAGAGCTATGTAATTTCTTAATCGCATAGCTGTGTGACGTGATGGGAGATAACCACCATTTTTATAATTTAAACCATAAGCATAAGGCCAATTACCAATCCACACATGTGTTCCATCTTCGAATTCTGCGTCGTTGCTGCCGATATATGTAATCTGCAATTTATTATCCATAATCGTATTTAATCGTTTATCCCATCCCTCGTTGGTCGCGTAATTACGTATCCAAAAAGACGGTGTAAATAATATTGTTAATAAATATTTTGATAAATATTTTGATAAATATTTTGATTTCATAAGTAAGCAACCTCAGATTGTGTTGCAGATTTGTAAAATATATGTTCTAAGATACATATCTCTAACCATTTCATGCTATTCCTTTACAACTTTAAATCTAATGTTATACGCGTATCTTGAAGCTTTTCAATTTTAAACTCTAAATCTTCAATATATGTTGCCAGTCTTTCATTTTTATCTGTAATGGATTTAACCTTTCTTTGTAAAGTATCATACTTTACAAGCAACAGTTGCATATCACGAGCATTAACAATGACAACATCATCTGAACTCAGTATAGCATCTTTAAATGTATTCATATCCATTGTTTCAAACCTTCATTGAAATATTTATTAATCACCCTTTGTCTAGATCTTTTATTTTCTAAACGTAATGAAATGATATTATTATCCATCACAAATAAATATCTATGCATATAAGCTTTTTTTCTATTTTTTCCATAAATTCTCATTGTTGTGCCTCATTTCTCATTAAACTTTATTCTTTTAGCATATGTTACTCACTTCTTATTAATAATAAATCGTGACACATTTCTTCTTCACTATACTGGGAAAAATGGTTCTAACTTTTCCATCTGCTTAATAATAATTTTATCATTTTCTTTAATACCCATATATCACCAGGATAAAAAAATCAATTCTATCGAAATTTCTTTGTTTAAATAAAGACGTTTATTTAACTCCTACATTTATATTCTTTAGTTTTTTGATGAACTAATATTTTTTGTATTTGCTCTACTGCATAAAATTCTAATCTGTCACTTGCTAAATCTATTAACTCATTAATATCTTCATCAGATACAGTATCTATCATGCTACATAAGATTGTTGGTTCCCATCTCGATGCTACTGGATCATCTGATTGTGATATTTGTGTCAAATATGCTTTTAAGCCATCTCTTGTCATTTTATTCCTTTAAATAAATTCTTTATAATTATAAATTATAATCGATAATTTTTTAACTAAATATTATAGTTAGTTCTAATCATTCTATCCATTTATCTATAAATTGATAAATTGAATTATCAATTTTGCCATTATTATTTTTATACAAAGAAGAATTGTTTTTAGTAGAAAAATAACATAAGCACTTAATAGTTGTTTTATTATTTGGTGCTTTATTTTCACAAATTACTTCTATTTTTCCTTTTTCATATAAATCTGGAACACCTTCAAAATAATCTAAAATTTCTATTTTTTTGTGAGGAAATAACCACACCTCTCCATAAATATTTTTACCTATTCCTGGAGTATTTTCCAAATAAGGAAAATACTCCATCATACTATCAGATTTATACATTGGATATTTATATTTTGTTATAGCATCAGAAGAATATATAGCTCCACATTCTTCTAGTATTTTATTGTTTACAAAACACTTCTTTAATGATCCATATACAAATAATTTAATCATTTTTTATCCTATTAAAATATCTGTTCACTATTTATCCTTCACTATTTATCCTTCACTATTTATCCTTCACTATTTATCCTTCACTATTTATCCTTCACTATCAAATCTAAATATTTTTTAGGTGTTACTGCTTTCATAGCTTTTGCTAATTCTTGTATTTGCCAGTATGCCGCTCCATTGTCTCTTAATGTAAAATAGTTTTTAAGACTTCGAAGGTTGAATGTTACTACCATATCAACCTTCCAATTATCTGTAACGAGCCATTTAAAATTATCACCTACATTTCTTTTAGCTTTTCCGTTTTGCAATTCAAAAAATAACTCTTCTGGTTTAGCAGTAAACCCTGTCGTATGATATTTTTCTAGATTTGGTTTAGATAGAGCTAATTTTAAAAATTCTTCTTCCCCAATCTCATTAACTTGTAGCCATAATTTATCCCATATTTGAGATATTTCTAGATATTTAGCATCATTTTCCAATACTAAAAAATCTAATTTAGCTAAGATACTTTCAAAGGTCTCTTTATCACATAAAGGCATACAAGCTACAAAAGCATTAATAATAGGACTCATAGTATAACGAGTACTTTGAACACTAATAGCTTGAATTCTATGTCTAGCATGTTCTTGAAGTACTCCTCTTGAAGTTCCTTTAATTGCATATGTGAGAACAGCATGTTCCAATATACTATGATGGAAATATGTCCAAGCTAAATCATTGAGTAAGTCAGAATGTTCGATATCATTTAACCTATCAGTATCTGGAACGTTTCCAATTAGGATTTGAGCTTCGGTGTATTTAACAGATTCGTTTTCACTTTTATTAAAACTATCATAACAAGTTCTAGCAGCAAACTCAGCTGTTCCTATTCCTGTTTCTTGTAATAAATACACTTTTGGTAATTGGTATTCAATCCCTGCTACTATTTTTGTTTCTGTTTTTAACTTCGTTTTCATTATTCTGTCCTTTCTTCTAATGTATCTATATTGTCGTGTGGAACAAATGTTCTCGAATCATTAGCATATACCCATACACCTAAGTCAGTCATTCCCATATTATAACCTGTCACACATGTTCCAGTTCTTGTAGTTAAAAAAACCTTATTTTTCATTTGTTATCCTTTAATCTTTTTTTACTTTTTATCTCTTCTGTTTTGATGTTTTGGTATTTTGATATTTTGGTGTTTGGTGCTACATCTGTTCTTTATCAAGTCTATCCATAAAGTAACCTCTAGCTACTTTAGAAATCATACCATTAACCATTTTTGGTTCTAGACCATCAATAAGCATAACATCTGAATGTTCTTTAATAACATCATTTACAACAAGTCTAAGATAATCACCAATATCTTTATTTGACATTTCCATAACATTACCATTATATTTGCTATTTTGAATTTCTGTAAACATTTGATCAAGTCTAAATTCTTGACAAGCCACTTCATTCACAAATTTAATTTTTTTATTTTCTAATTCTTCATCCACCGGTTTTAAAGTTTTAACTTTTCCTGAACCTTTTGCGTGTTCTTCACCTTTAACTTTAAATCTATAAACAACTCCTTTGTACTCAAAGGTAAAAACATAACCTTCTCCGGTGTTGCCGGCAACACCAAACGATTGTCCTACTGGAGAATTTTTTTCAATAGCTTCAACCATTTCAATCATTTTGTTTTGAGCCATTAATGGTTGATTGAAATCAATTTCAATCTGTGTTTTTTGGAAGTTCATGATATTAAAAATATTTTTTTCTGGATTATCTACCCAAATTGTTTTTGTACAACATTCAGTATCTTGAACATCAATTGATGTTTCCAACCATCGAGCACCCTTCTCTATATCATCATTTTCTAACTGTGGCTCAATAGGAGAAACTTTAAAATATTGGAAAATCATAGCTCTTTTGTCTAAACCAGATAATGCAGATTTTTTTTGAATATTACCACCAGACCATTCAAAATAAATACTGATAATATTTTCTCTTAAATCAATATCGTATTTTCCAGCAAGTTTGTTAATTATATCACCCCATGCACTTTCATTAGCATACGCTTGAAAAGCACACCCAGCATTATCTTTTTCAGGAGTGATAATATTTTTTCTTGATTGAACCCAAAATCCATCTGGGTTGCTATAACACACAGCTGCATTTGTTCCATGAATTTTTTCTGTTCCTGTGGCTGTAATAACAGGCATCTTAGTATTTTTATCATATACAGCTTTACCATTTTCATCTTGACCTTGATATTGCACCATACGCTGTAAATTCTTGGTAACTGTTCTAAATTGATCAATTGAACCCATATTGATAAATCTTTTCATTTTTTTCCTTTATATTTACTTTTTATATAATATATTATAAGATAATACTGTTTACATATAGATTACATCATTTAACATCATTTAAAATCATTTAACATCATTTAAAATCATTTAACATCATTTAAAATCATTTAAAATTATTTAAAATCATTTAAAATTATTTAAAATCATTTAAAATTATTTAAAATTAATAACTAACATACTCAATAATGCAATTACCAGAAATTTCAACTAGCTTGTTTGTTTTTTTATCAACAAACGAATATCCATCAGAATTTTCTTCAGAGCTAATCTTACCTGTTGAATCTCCCTCAAAGATTAATTTTGTTCCACTATAACATTTTATATGTCCAGAACCACCATAAGCTCGAATTTTCGCTATATCTCTATCGGTGCACCCACCAAAAACCATTCCCATTAATGTGCTAGCAACCACTATTTTAATCCAAGTTTTCATAATTTTCCTTTTATTTGTAAATTGTAAATTAATTTTATATTAATTTACTTATGTTCTTATATAGCGTTTAACACACCATATAACACGCTTAAGACAATGTTTGACTAATGACAAACCTTTGGTATTGATATTAAATTCAATACCATATAGGCTAATTATAATTTATAATCGTTTATTAATTATTACAACACAACAGAAAAGATAGTAACAATTAACAAACTAATAAAAATAGAAATAAAAAATAAAGTAATAAATTCATAAAATGTTATATTATATAAATTGTTATTATTAGAAATATTCATATATTTTATTCCGAGAATCATATTTATTATAAAACTATTTATAAATATTAACACATATGTTTCCATAATTTATTTTAACACCTCTTTTACAACGGAACTAGCATTCTTCCCATCGTAACTTCCTTCATATTTTTCTTTAAGAATTTTCATTATAACTCCCATAGATTTCATTCCAGATAAATTGTTTTCTTTAATAATGTTATTTATAATTTCTTTTAATTCTTCATTGTTTAATGAATTTGGTAAAAGATTTTCATAAATTTCTATTTCTTTATTGAGAAGATCTAATTTATCATTTTCATTATTATTCAAATCATCCATCTTTTCGTATAAGGATTTCATTTCTTTTACACCTTTTAGAAATTTTTGAATAACTTTAATCGCCTCTTTATCTGTAGTTTCTCTATTGCCATCATTTTTACCAACAACATTAATTTCACCAATTAATGTTGTTAGAACCCCAGAAACAAATTTATCTTTATTTTTCCTTGATTCTAAATTTTTGTTTTTAATTTCGTTAATTAATCCCATTTATTATCCTTTACTTATATTTAGAATTTCTTACTTTTACTTACCTTTATTTACTTTTATTTACTTTTATTTACTTTTACTTACATTTACTTACATTTACTTACATTCATCAATACTAAAATTTAAAATTCCATCATCATATAAATAAATATAATGCACAACTGCACCATTATTAATCCATTTTTTTATTTCACTGTTAGCACACACCGATGAATATAATTCTCTATAAATTTTAAATTTATCTTGGTTTATTTTTTTATAATTATTTCTATTATATATAAAAATAAATCCATCTTTTATTGCAACAGTTGCTTTCTTTTCTTCAAAAAAATTGGTGTTGTTTTCAGCACCAAAAACTGTGGTTCCAATAATAGATGCAGCAATTAAACCACCAATCAATTTATTTTTCAATTTTAACATTTTCATACATGATCCTTATGTTGTACTTTATTTGTACTTTATTTGATTTTGATAATAATTTGAAATATTATCCATATATAATTATATGTTAATTATCCTTAAAATAAACTTTATATCTAAATAAATGGAATTTTTGTTGAGGTTGTTTGATTAAAGGGTTTGGTTAGAGGGTTTGGTTAGAAATGGTTAGAAGGTTGGCTAGAGGTGGTAAGCTAAAGTGATCACTTTAGCTTAAATTCTATATTTTCACAACTTATTTTATGTTTATCGTATTTTGTAAATTTAATATTATTATCATTTTTATAATAATAGCATTCATAAAAATTATTTTCATCATTTATTAAAATTTTGTAAAAACCACTAGATACACAAACACCATTTCCTACAACCTTTGGTGTTTGAGGATAAACAATATAATCAATAACATCTAATTTTCCAAATTCTACAGCTTTGATCATAGCGTATATTTCTACAGATTTCCAGGAATATCTATTAACTCTTGGATACATTGGAATAGCATTAATATTTAAATCATATATAATTTTAAGAGTATCATAGTCATAATCATATGCACTATCAAAAGCTAAATGTGAACGATCAAAGCCACTTTTATAATAATCACCATTAGTGCTTCTCTCATTTTTTGGAATATTTTTATTATATTTCCATGTTGGTCTCTTTTCTATATTTTTTAAATATGCCTTTTTACCATCAATGGTATATTTAACCATTCTAACTGCTTTCAATTTAGTATCATAACATGATTCTATAATATCATTACTTATTACTAAATCACATTCTTTTTTTACTTTAAATTTTATATTATCATATGCAAATATATTACTAAATGTTAAACACAATACAGCAACAAATAACACCTTTGTTAATCTCATATTTTATCCTTAATATTTTTTATATGGTTATTTAATATTAAACGTATATCACCAAAGCATTTTATATCTTCTACATATTTCTGCATTTCTATATCTTTAGAATATAAAATTTTTTTACAATAATTAATGTAATTTTTAACATCGTATTTGTTTTTATTTATTTTTAAATATTTGATATTATTTCTTAGTAAATATTCTAATTTTTCCATTATAACATAAATAATATTTATTTTTTCTGCTATCTCCTGGATACACATATCATGTGATTCACATTTTAAAATTTCGTAACCATCAAACAAATTATATTCATTATGGTGTTTATTTTTTTTCATGATCATCTCTAAATATTATTGTATTATAATATTTAATTATAGATGGGAATCTTGCTTCTAATATCTTCAACATTATTTATATAATTCATCAGATGTTTATTATTTGCTAATTCAATAATATCTGAATTCAATATTTCATTATATTTTTTTAACACATCACTAATAAGATAGAATTTATCATCTATAACAAATGATTTTATTTCACTTGTTTCCTTTAAATATTCTATCATATCCCTTTGTATGCGTATCAATTCTATCATTTCAGCAAATTCATATGTTTTCATATTTTATCCTTATTATCATATTTATAATATTATTATAAGTTTATTTATATTACATCTATCTTAAGAACAAACAAAAATTTAATAATAAAAATTTAATAGTAAAAATTTAATAGTAAAAATTTAATAGTAAAAATTTAATAGTAAAAATTTAATAGTAAAAATTTAATAGTAAAAATTTAATCTTTTTTTCTAAATAAATGAAATTTACCTTCTTCAAGATATCTTTCCATTATATACCCAGGACATTTATATAGTGGCTGCCAAATTCCTGAAGGACATCTAATCTCTAATTTTTTCTTATTTCTAAGTTTGATGATCTTCTTAGGTGTTAAAATTTCATCTGCTGGTGTAAAATCTAAATCGGAAATATTAATATCATCTGCATAAAATACTGTCTGAAAATCTAAATTGCCTGACCATCCTGGAATACCATCCTCTGTGTATGGAACAAAGCTTCCATTCTCATACTCTACTTCAAAGGTGTAGTGCCCATCACCCCAAACTGATGTTACTACACCTTTACCAAATACCAATCCGAAGACTTCATCATCTTCTTGTACATTTTTAAAATAATGCATTTCTATCCTCTTTTTCTTTTAAATTTATCATATTTGTTAAAAATAACTTCAACATCATCACCAGAACTAATTACAACTTTTGATACATTTCTAATAATATGATTACTTCCATCAATCCATATATTAACTGGAGTTCTAGCATTCACACTTATAGAAGTTTTGTGTGGTTCTATAACATAATTTATAGGTTTATTAGTTTTATCACCAGTAATACTCCAATTATTGGAACTAAGTGGCAAAATAACGCCACCATTATTTTTATTTATTCCAGTAGAACCCTGAGCAGTTGATATTATCAACCCACCACCAATAAACTCCCTAATAATTTTATCTTTATCATGAACCTTAAAACCAATCCATGAATTCATATCACCACCAATCATAATATCATTAAATGCTTGGAATTTTCTCTTTACAATAATTAGTTCCCCTAACATATTTGGAGTATAATAAAAAACCTTAACTTTTATAAGTTTAAATTTTTTATATTTTGCATCATGATTGATTTCTTCATTATCATTCATTAGAAAATTTTCTGTACCACCGGCTATTCCAAAAAATGGAAGCTTCATGTCACGAAACATATTAATTGCTCTAAGTAATGTGCCATCACCACCCTTTGCAAAAATTACATTATCTTTTTTAAAGATATATTTTCCATATTCATCTTTAAAAAGTATTTCTTTTGAATTTTTCATTTTATGCCTTTCTTTAGCTTAATTATTAAATTTTAGCAAATCAATTTCTTTTTTTGTTAATACTTTATGTTTAACACCTAATAATTTTTCTAATTTAGGTAATGTTTTTTGTGTAAATCTTTGAGATACACCATTTTCAGTATTAAAACAACCCACAGTATTTGTTTCAAATACTTTGTATAAATATATCATTTCCAACCTTTATTTTTTAAATTCCAATATATTCTAGCATCAAGAAAATGCTTATTTGCTTCTATATCATGTCGAATATCTCTTGCGTTCGACTCAATTTTAAAATCTGTTCTATCAACAAACCCAATTTCTTTAGTTTTAAATCCCTCTATTTCAAATATTTTAGTATAAAATTCATTATTATAAATATGATCTTTGTATTCAAATGTCTGCCTATCTTCTTCTTTATTGTGATAATATAAACAAATATTATATGGGTCTGTGATTTCATTTAATCTAATATATAATTCATTAAACCAAGATTCCCAATCATCATAATCATTTAATGGAATTATATCAACCTCATTATTAGGAAATATAATTTTTATTAGTTCTTCTCTTTCATACACATGAAGTGGGTTTCTATCATCACGTTTATTTGCCGAACCAAGCATAATAATTGGTTTTTTCCCATCAAGCATCATTTCATTAATTACTGCTTGATGTCCAAGGTGGAAAGGTTGACATCTACCAATAAACAACCCATATTGCACTTCATCTTTTTCGTTAGTATTCGTATTAGAATTAGTATTCGTATTAGTATTTGCAGTACTTTGTTTAAAATCATATTTTTTAATTAGTTTATATTTTTCAACAAAATCATTATAACTACATCTATATTTTTCAACAATTTCATTATATATATCATCTAATGTGTATTCATTACCATGAAGCTCAGTATACATATTAATATAATATTTTATAGATTCAAAATCACAGTCTCTTTCGTTTTCTTTAGGCATAATTATCCTCTCATTATAAAGGGAATTCGGTTAATTCCCCGAATTCTTTCTAATATCATCAATTGAATATATTTTAGTTATTTTTCCATTTTCGTATACAGTTTCTAGTACTCTCTCATAGCCTTCAGGAATTTCATTTTCAATCATAACATAATTTACATACTCACCAGTTTTTGTATCAATAAATAGACTAACTCTACCTTTTTTAGATTTTTTCTTTGTATCTGTAATAGGATCTTTAAACACATCAAAATTATAAAGTTTATTTCCATCTTTAATTTTAATATTTGAGCATTTTATTGCCCATCCTTGAGTGTCTCTATCATGTTGTTGCATAAGCCAACCACCACTACCAAAGGCAATATTATCAGAGCTGTATTTTCTATCTTTAAGTATATCTAGCATAATTTTAATTGTATCTTGATTAACACCATCACCCCATATAATTCTCATTTTATTGAAAACTTTATAACCCTTTGAATTAACGGTATATGGAACCATATTTCTTTCCATAATATCTAGTGTATCATTAATAACAATTTCTGGTTTACCACTATCCGGTCTGATTACGAAAATCGGATATTCATCAGAATTAATTTTCTCTTGAAATACACCTTGTGGTTTAGTTATATTTTCAACACATTTGTTATAATCATATGAGTCACAAACCGCTGCTATAATAGGTTTACCTTTATTAATTTCTAGGTGGTTCATAATCATTTCCATTTCATTTTCTCTACCCCAAGATGTAGTAGTTGAATGTTCTGTTGCTGGAATACTATGCCCGATTGTATTAATATCAATCGGATCTTCAACTTTACAAGTAATATTATCATCATCAATAACACCACTATTAAAATCATTGCCATAAAATTCATATGTTTGAAGAACACTATTAAAATTATCAGTACCTCTAAATTGTGTGAGGTGTGCCATCCCACCAATAGCAGCACTTTCAACCGAGCTTGAACCTCTATCACCAAAATTATGAAATTGATAATCAACATTTTCTACATCAGATGTTTCTTTTGCATATCCTTCAAGCATTTTTCTAATATAATATGATCTTGTTGCAACATTTGAAGGATACCATACCTTCATAAGAATTGTTTCCATCCACGAAGTAATCCAGAATACTTTCGGATCAGTGCTCTCAATTGTAAAAAGAACATTATTAACCGGAATTACCTTACCTTCAGGTACAGCTTTAATAACTACTGGAATATGCCCATTATGTTTATTTACTATATATTTCCAATCATCAGCATAAAATGTAATTCCATGTGCTTGTGCAAATTTTTCAGCCTGTTCTACTTCCACCATACTAATTGGTTTTTTGAAATATTCAAGAAGGATATATTGAAGTCCGAAAAACACAGTTTTATCATATACCTTACCTGATCTTGCTTCAGCATAATCATACATTGAATATATTTTTTTTGGATACTGCTCAATATGCGAATATTTGTATGAATCAGCAAGCATTATTCTATTTTTTATCATTTAAAATCCTTAATTTTATTTTTTATTTTTTAACATATAATTCTTTGCGCAAATGCTAAAGTCATAATTGTTATAGATTTCCAATCCATATTTTCAATAAGATCTTCTTCATCCATCCACACAACAGAATTTTTAGAAAATTCATTTTCGTCTTTTTTTGCTTGAATTTCGGAAACTGAATTTTCATATTCTGCTTTCTTTGTTTTAGTTAAACCTCTAACATCAACTAAAAACAAATGACACATTTGAGACATTTGTGAACTAACTAATGTCTCCCCAACAAAATGAATTCTTTCATCTGATACTTCATATCCAGACTCTTCTTCTACTTCAATTTTACAAATTTGATGAGGCGTTAAACTTTTATCATCACAACTTCCGCCAAATGCAGTAGTCATCATCACTCTCTCTTTTTCAATTTCATCCCGAGGTGGTTTTGATTCATTAATAAGACCCCAACAATCAATATCATTTTTTAAAAGAACAAACGCAACAGAATCTACACCACCTCTTTCAGCATATTCATAATAACCACGTGCTTTTTTAACTGTCATAAATGGATCACCAGCTGGTGTAGTACCTTTAGATTGATATTGTATTTCAGCATCAAAATTTTCTGGTTCTTGTTTTGGTTCTTGTTTTGGTTCTTGTTTTGGTTCTTGTTTTGGTTCTTGTTTTGGTTCTTGTTTTGGTTCTTGTGTTAATAAATAATCATATTCCGATTGTAACCTTTCTGCTTTCGCATCCCAAGGTATTGAATTAATATAATCATTCAATTTTTTAACCTTATCACACCATTGTTCATAAGTCAGTGTTTCCATAGTTTCCAAATTTTCTCCTTTATTTTTATATAATATTATAAGATAATAATGCTGTATTTAAACTTAATAAGAATGAATCACAATTCATTGAATTTGATTTTAATTTTCATTTGTTTTTTTATCATATCCTTTTGTAATTTTATAATCTCTATATCATACATATCAACAATGTTTAATAATTCATCAAAAGAATCATATCTTTTATTTATTTTCCTCAATTTTTCCAATTCTTCTTCCAATGCTCTTTTATTAATAGCCATATGAATAAACATTTTAACTGTCCCATGATCTCTATGTAAATTGTATTTTTTAAGAATTTCATTTATGTTTTGTGTTTTGTTATACATATCAATCATATCATTTTCATTTTTTTCACATATTTTGATAACTCTATTTTCATTCACTATTACTGCAGATAATTCTCCAAGATCCGGATGCTCTAAAATTAATTTTTTAATCTGATCATATTTTACCCTATATTTTTGCGAAATATCTTTAATTGGAATTCCAGCAACCAACATATTATAAATATCATTAATTTCTAATTCAAAACATGCTTCTGTTTTGGTTAATTTAATAATTTCAATACCAAATTCAGACGCTATTTTTTTAATAGTTTTTTTAGCATTCAAAGTTTGAATATTAAGCTTTTTTGCAATTTCATCATATGTTTTTGTTTTATTAGTATATGAACTATATTTATACTCATTGAGAACATCCAATATAGTATTTTTATTATATTTTAAAAAAACGCTATTCTTATAATAATCTTTAAAAAGGAAAAATAAATTTTGTCTAAATTTTTCTATTCTTGCATAATATTTTTCTATTCTAATTTCATCCCAACCCAACACCTCGGTTATATATTGAATTGTGTCTAATACTCCAATCGATGAATTTAAATTTCCCTTAATTGGAATAAAATTTCCAATATAATTAGAATTTATATTTATAGATTGTGCTTTAATATGCTCTATGGACATCCAACTACCATATTTAGGATGATTTTTATCAGTATTATATTCATTTTTATTAAGATCTATATACTCTTGAGTAATTAAGCATCTGCCTTCACATGCATCAAAACACATTTTCCTAAATATAGGATCTGAAATATTTTCATTTATACTTAAAAATAATGTTTTTCCTTTACTTGATAAATTTTCATAATCCTTATAATTAAAAATTGGTGCTATGTGGTTTTGCAATTTCTTCATGTTGTTCCTTTGTTGTATTGATTGTTGCATTGATTGTATATGATCAAATCGGTGTTTACAATCAATGCATGTTAATTATATTGTTTTAAACTTAAATATAGCTTAAAGTTTGCTTAAAGTTTGCTTAAAATAATATCACATTGATTTGCTCAGAAATTTGTTTGGTTCAATAGCTGACGAATAGTTATTTATTTTTGTTTTCAATAGTAAAGGTTTGACAACAATTTTAATCGGCTTATAAGTTAGATATTGAACGTATATAACAATATTTTCAAATTAAAAAGATGAATAAATAATATTATATTTTTAAATTTAATTTATTTTATATATAAGAATATTATTTTTAAATTTAATTTATTTTATATATAAGAATATTATTTTTAAATTTAATTTATTTTATATATATAAGAATATTATTTTAAAATTTCTTTTTCATCAACCATAAATATTGGTTTAGTTGATTTTATACATATTGTTTTATTTTGATAAGTGCCACAATTGTTATAACCAATAATTTTTTCTGAGTTGGTTGTAGATGAACTTTTATAACATCTTTCATCATTAACTGGTTTTTCTGTTTTATCAGTTTCCTGAATAACAGCTCTACCAACTACACTTCCTTGTGCAACTTTGGCAGCTGTATCTATGTTTGATATTTTATTAATTCCAAACATAGTCACTAATGTACTCAATCCAGTTTTATCAAGAAAATTAACGGTTTTTTGAATATTTCCTGGTTCAGATGTAGTAATATGGGTTCCAGTAATTTTATGACATTGTGTTTTTTGTGTTGTTTGAGATTCTACACCCCAGATTGGAGCATGTGTTGTAAGATATATAGTTGCGTTAGCATTAACTATTAATAATAATGAGGATAATAGTATTTGGGGTTTCATTTTTTGTCCTTTAATCTTTTATATTTATATTATATGATAAATAAGATTAAAGTAATATAACTTGCCCAGTTAAAAAGACTAACCGAAAAGTTTTTCATTGATTTAAAAAATTTAACTGTGTGACTCTCACACAGTTAAAGAAAAAAGACTAACCGAAAAGTTTTTCGGACTACTAATTTTTTAGCTGAATTGCATTAATCTCATCAATTAATGCATCTTGGTTTTTCCAAATTTTTGGAATTATTTGAAGCATTTTATCACTAAATCCATTAACTTCTAAAATATTATGTGTTAATTTCATTGGTGTTCCTTTTCCATAACCCTCAAGATTCCAAAATAAAATTTTGACATTAGGATTAATTTTTCTATAATTTTTAACAATTGATTCGAAAGAACTTTCACCCCATGAACCAATATCATTTTGTTGCATATCGGTAAATATAATAATTTTATCAACAAATGTATTAGACGAAATTAAACTTTTGATTGCTTGTCCAAGATTTGTTCCTCCACCTTTAGTTTTTGTTTCAGTAATAAATGTCATTGGACCTTTATCTATATTAACTTCTCTTGCATTATTCGCCCATAACATCCCAATTGTATTTTCTTTATTGAGACCGCATAGCATTGATGCCATTAATGCTTTTCCAATTTCAAATGGTGTTTTATCGTTATCATTTGTATCCCAAAAACCACCCATTGATCCCGATTCATCTAATAGCAATGCTACTTTTTCATTACTATCAACAATATTTATATTACCTGATGATAATATAAATCCATCTTCAATTGATTGGAGGATTTTTTTTACTTTAAAAACATCCATATTTTCTACTTTTTTAACATGTTTGTATGCTTGAACAAATCTAAATGGTAAAACTCTTGATTTTTTCACAACATCTTCATTGCGTAAAAGTTCACATATTGCATCAATTGTCTCATCATCAGCACCAGATTCTAAAATATTTGTTAAATTTTTAAGTAATGCCATATATCCTAATTTTCTTTCTTTAATCATATTAGAATATTTATCTGCTCTATTTTCTTTAGTTGATTCAGCATTAACGGTTTGGGCTGTTTCTATAGAAGGTAGTTTTCCTTCTAATGCTTGTTTAAAAACTAAGCGCTGTTTTTCATCCTTTGGTTTTGGGTGACAAATATTTATTAAATTTGAAACTTTTACATCACCATTCCCAAAATATTTTTTGAGTTGATATGAATCCCATTTATTTTCTAAACGATTTTTAATAGCTCTTCTTAATGGATTAGGAATAGATTTATCATTTCTAGAGTTCCATAAAGCAATAATTTCTGTAGCATCATCTGGTCTGATTAAAGTCATTTCCAGAGCTGGTTTGATAAAGTTTGTGCCTTTTACATTTTCTATAAGCATATTTGCTAAATAATGTGTTACACTTCTTAAATTTCCTTCATTTCTTGCATATACCATAGCTTTAGCGAGGAATTCTGCTTTGTCATGATTTTCGGAAACTATTTTTTTTATAACATTTAATCTTTCTTGTTCTGTTTCATAATACGAATCACCATTAAATAATGAATTTAAAATGATAGATGCTACCTCTTTTTCAAAATCTCTTGAGTAGCTTGCAATACCTTCTACATTAACTGTATCTGGTGTTTTATTCGCATGAGTTGTGGTGTTTTTATTGAATTTTGCCATTGTGTTTTCCTTTGCTTTCGCATAATTCTTATACCTGGCGATATAAGATAAAAATCTGGACATTTAGCTGTTTAATATTTAAATTTAAAATTTAGAATCTAAACCATTTGCTTCGTCAACAATGTTATGTAAATTGTAAGATATTATTTGATATAAAATATAATAAAAATAATATATTATTGATATAGATAAAATCATTTAAGATTTAATATGTGCTTTCCAAAAATACGATGTATTCTTAAATTGTAATTCTATATCAATAATATATTATTATATTATTATATTATTATATTATTATAATTATTTTGTAGTTATTTTGTAGATAAAGTTAATAGGATAAAATCTTAAAAGTTATTGTAAAAAACCATTAATTTCGATGTAAACTTTTAATGTAATTCCTAAAATTTATCCCTTATTAATACAAATCTGATGAATTCACAGATGAAATTTTTAACTCAGCTATTAATCTTTTTACAGATAGCTGCGGAGATTTCCAGTATCTCATACTGGTATGAGACTCTTCTCATACTCGTATTCTAATCACACCCATTTTAATTCATAAGATACACTACCCTGATTTAAATGTAATATTTACACCGAATGGGATTATCTCTCTAATTGCATAAAATGGTGTTACCTCTTATTAGAAAAAGCTAACGGCTCAAATCTTGCTATATATTTAAAATATAAGTCTTATAGATCATTATTTAATTTCATGTAATTTTCGATGTAATCATCTACTATAATTCAGATTTGTATTAATAAGGGATAAACCCTAAAATAAAAAGAAATAACTTTTTGAAATATCTTTTTATTTTAGGGTTTATCTTGGTTAAGGCAATTATTAAAATCACCTTATATAACTTCCTAGTTTCGTTATTTCTAACTACTTATAACCAATACCGCGTAAAGGTGAGTTATAATAATTGGTCTTGCTGAAGCCCTGGAATTGAACCAGGTTAAACTGGGTTATGAGCCCGGTTGAGATGCCTACCTCCCGCCAGCGATATTTAAATGGTTAATTTATTTATCTTTAATCACTGTTAAATTATCAAGTGAAATTAATTATGGTGGGTACAGAGAGGTTCGAACTCTCGACCTTCCGATTAAAAGTCGGATGCTACTACCAGCTGAGCTATATACCCTTGGTGCATCCGGTGAGATTCGAACTCACACTTTTCTCCTTAAAAGGGAGGTACCATAACCATTAGGTGACGGATGCGTCTTAAAATTATCTATATTGATTAATTTATTTAAAGACGCCATCCGAATTAGGTTTAGATATCCCCACCATCGGTAACGTCTATGATTTTTATGCTCTTCATATTGTTTCCTCTCTAAGTATTTGTATTTATATTTAATATATTATATAGTAATAATCCTTACATAACGTTTAAATATTCTATGAATTTTAAAATTCTTTTTAAATATTTAAATAATTGTTAAATAATTATTATATATTATATATTAAACTTCTTTACGTTTTGATTAAATCATTTAAAACTTTAAATAATAATTTTAAATAATAATTTTAAATAATAATTTTAAAGAATAATTTTTAAAAGTTATTTATCCTTTTATTATCTATATTATATGTAAGTTATCCTTACATACATATTAAATAGTAAAGAAATTATTAATTTCCTTTCATAAACTTAATTTCAGCAGATTCACTAAAATAAACTACCCTAAAATCAACATTTTCTTTTAGACCTTTATTCTTCAAATCTGCAACCTTTGCCAATACTTGTGCCATATTCAACTCCTTGTTGTAGTTTTGCTTTTTTATAAAGCTTTAAAAAACAATTTCAATTAATTTTGAAAATTATTTGAAAATTATTTGAAAATTATTTGAAAATTATTTGAAAATTTACTTTTTAAAACTTTAACTAGGTAAGACGCTTCAGTCCTATTTATTAAACGGTCTTGACCGCAACCTAGTATAATTTTATTTTATTTTATTTTTATTAATAGACTTCGTTTTACCCTTTGTAAAACGATCAGCAGCGGCTGAAGCACCCCATGCATCTGGTTTGCAAATTGGTTCTACACCAACCACACCCCAAATATATCCTTTAGCCGCATTATATGCAACATTAGAACCTGTGCCTTCTTTTGGATTAACATCGATATGTATTTCAAAATCTGCATCAATTAGCACATCTTCTAATTGTGTATAAAGATCAGATATAAGCTGAACCTCTTTCATCATTCTATTAAAAGGTCTAGATAATTTTGCGTCTCTAGTTTTTTCATAAGTAACATCAGCAAAAATTTTACCTCCGTGGCACCCATCGTAATGAACAATAACCACAGTTGCATATTTAACACCTTTTTTTCTTATGCGTTGAGAATCAACCCCTAAAATAATTTTGGAATTTTTGTGTTTATTAATAAATTCCTTAATAAATTTAATATCGAATTTTTCCATTTTTTTACCCTATTTTTCATTAATGCCTATTATAAAAATAACATTCCTTTTATTTTATTTCTTATAATTTTTATTTTATTATTGGAATCCCTTACTGGAATCGAACCAGTCCATCAGGTTTCGAAGACCCGAGTCATATCCTTAAGAAGGGACATAAGTGGCAGGGTATGAAGGTAACGATCCCTCGTCAACGGATTTGGAATCCGTTATTCTACCATTGAACTAATACCCTACATTTTTATAATTTTTATAATTTTTATATTGTTTTGGAGCGGATGAGGAATTACGATATCCCATCTGAAGGTTGGAAGCCAACTGCATTTCCTTTATGCTACATCCGCATTTATTTCATTCATTTTGCAATTATATTTAAAATAATATTTAGTGTGTGACACACTAAATTAAATCTTTAAGATTTTTTATATTTGATTTGTATTCATTTATATTATCTGATAATATAAATCTATAAACATTCTCTTTAAAATTTTCAATTTTTTTCAATCTTTTTCCTATAACGCATGTTTTCATTAATTTTAATCCTTTTTATAAGTTGGAGCAGTCAGAGGGATTCGAACCCACAATCTTCTCCGTTGCAAAGAGCTGCTTTAGCCATTTAGCTATGACTGCATTAGTGTTTGATTTTTCCTAATTTTTTTCTATTATAAGATTTTTTTGATTGTGTAATTTTTCTATTAACTTTATCTCTCATAACAATTCCTTTTATCTTTTGATTTATTACATTTGATGTGGTACCTCTTCCGAGATTCAAACTCGGATACCCTTTCGAGTACCAGATCCTAAATCTGGCGTGTATATCAATTCCACCAAAGAGGTATATTTATAAGTATAAGACCAAAAACTTATACTAATTTTTACGGATAATTTTTTTATAAATTTCCGATGGTTTTAATGGTCCTGGTTCCCGCAATCAAATATGACAAGGAGGTGCTGATTCCCTACTTTATCCTTTACCACTTTATTTTCATCAAAATAAAGAAAACTTAGTAAATGCACCATAAAGCAAATGCACTTATTTAAATTTTGATTTTTAATTGATTTTTAATTGATTTTTAATTGATTTTTAATTGATTTTTAATTGATTTTTAATTGATTTAATGAGGAATTTATTAGAAAGAAATAGATAAAGATTGAGGAATTATACCTCAATCTTTATCTCTTTTACATTTTCTTCCTTAGGTTTCTCAATTAATGCAATAATTAAAATTCCATTTTTGATAGTTGCTTTAATATCATTTACATTACTAATTGTAAATTTTCTTGTAAAACTTCTACGCGCAATATGTTTTGTTTGATATTCTCTTTCTTTATCTTCCTCAGTTTTAACACCTTTGATTGTAAGTATGTTATCCTCTAAAGTTATTGACAAATTTTCCTCATCAAAACCACTAACAGCAATTTCTATAAATGTTTTACCATTTTTTGTATAAACATCTGTTGCTGGATATTTATTTGTATCTACTTCTTTAAATGCACTATCAAATAAATCTTTAAATGTTTCATCGAATGATTTATCTATGTTTGTTCCTAACGAATACAAAACTGGACTTCTAAACATATTAACTCCTTATTAAGTAAATTAAAATTATTTTAAGTCTTACGACTAGAGCTAAAGTGCTCTGCTCCGATGGTTGGAATTGAACCAACATATCTATGATTAACAGTCACGTCTCGTACCAATTGAGTACATCGGAGCACAACACTCTATTTTTATTTTCTATTTTTATTTTTATTCTTGATTGGTGTTTCTGGTTGGATTTGAACCAACACATCCCACCTTGTAAGGGTGGTGTCTTACCATTAGACGCTACAGAAACACTTTTGGGGTGACGGATGGGACTCGAACCCACAACATTCAGGATCACAACCTGACGACTCTACCATTGGTCTACCGCCACATATATTCCTTCCTAAAAAGAAATATATGAAGCCGCATTATTTTTTATTTTTTATTTATTTTTTATTTATTTTTTATTTATTTTTTATTTATTTTTTATTTATTTTTTATTTATTTTTTATTTATTTTTTATTTATTTTTTATTTATTTTTTTATTTATTTTTTATTTATTTTTTATTTATTTTTTATTTATTTTTTATTTATTTTTTATTTATTTTTTATTTATTTTTTATTTATTTTTTATTTATTTTTTATTTATTTTTTTATTTATTTTTTATTTATTTTTTTATTTATTTTTT
>Ga0256828_1000276_pt1 | contig 35595 bp, 38 predicted proteins | sample CV88metaG_FD_185993 | JGI IMG/M metagenome (GOLD analysis project Ga0256828, IMG submission 185993) | Hydrothermal vent microbial communities from East Pacific Rise, Pacific Ocean - CV88 | ecosystem: Environmental > Aquatic > Marine > Hydrothermal vents | place: Pacific Ocean: East Pacific Rise...
TTTATCTAACATGGTGAATGGAATACCAAATATTAAAAATGAGGATTGTTTATGAGTGAAAAGTTTATTGATATATTAAAAGATATTAGGGATGTGAAGTATCCTGATATAGTTGAGAAGAGTGAGCAGGTTTCATTGGATAGTGCAACTGTAGTTGAAAAAACACAAGTAGCTGTAGAAAATGCACAAGTTGCTACTGATAATGCAAATCTCACTGCACTTGATGTTATCGAAGTAAACAACAAAAAAGATGAAGTTGTATCTACGTCTATTTTAGTATCTGAAAAAGCTGAAATTGTTTCAAATGCTGCAACGGTAGTTGAGGATAGAGTTAATTCAGTTTATATAGGCCAAAGTGCAGCATCAATAGGGTTTGCAACAAAAGCAGATTTGGATTCAAATTTGAACTATGATGAGAACACTTTAGCAATAGTAACAAATGATGCAATTCCTGAAAATAACGGTACATACAGAAAAATAGGTGCTACTGGAGAAGGAAGCTGGATGCAGAGTTCATTTGACAGAGTGACATTACTTGAAAATGAACTTTTCTTTAAAGCTGACTTGATCTTAGGTAAAAATCTATTTGATAAAACCAGTGCATTAATTGCATACTATATGACAGAGGACGGTGTAGCTCATGCTTACGATAATTATGATGTTTCTGATTATATAAAAGTAAAGCCAAATACCGAATATGTTTCTGCATCATCAATGGATTTTCAAACTTTTTTTGATGTAAATAAAAATGTAGTTGATGGAGGAAGCAGTGATGCAGTTAAATCAATAACTACAACAGCAGAGACTGTGTATGTGAGAGTATCAATAAAGCACGCAATTCTTGATACTTTTCAATTAGAAGAAGGATCAGCTGCAACTGAGTATGAAAGTTTTAAAAAAATAATAAGTTCTGAACAAATTCCAGAAGGATTATTTTTAACAAATGAATCTCTTATCCCTATTGAAAACGATATAGAAAATATAACAAATTCTGTTACTCAAAACACAACATCTCTTAAGGAAAAAGCTGACTTGATCTTAGGTAAAAATCTATTTGATAAAACAAGTATTATACCTGATAGCTATATGAGTACATCTGGATATATAGCAGCTTATGATGGATATGGAATATCTGACTTTATAAAAGTACAGCCAGACACACAATACATATCTGCTTCAAGAATGAGATTTACAACTTTTTTTGATATAAACAAAAATGTGATTGATGGCGGAGATGAGGATGTTTATACTTTAACAACATCAGCTGATACAGCTTATGTCAGAGTTACAGTTTATAATTCTGATTTAGATGTTTTTCAATTAGAAGAGGGTTCAACTGCTACTGAATATGAGTCGTATGGAAAATTCATTGATGAAAGTCAAATTAAACCTAAAATTCCAGAAGAAATAATCGTTGCCTACCCTAAACTTTATTTAAATGGTGATGGACAAACTGCAAAAGTTGAGACTCAAAGTGATGGACATACTATTGCACGAGAGTTTAGACCTTTTTATGCGTCTAGTGTAACTACGTCAAGCGAGTTTAAAATAGGTCACGATGTTATTGATGGTGTTGATATGCGTGGCGGTTATGATGATGATGCGCCATATAGAATGTTCTCTCCTCGTAGAACTATTGGTGCTAATCATGGGTGGGATATGTTTGAGTGTTCAGCTTCTGCTCATGGTAAGACAATAGATGATGCAGGTGCTATATACTCAAATGATGATATTGAATATATTTTAATAGGTATCAAAGACGCTGACACACTCTATATGGCACAACGAAATGAACTATCTTACAGTATCCCGAATGATACTTATGTATATGTTTCAAATGGAAGCAATACCGATGATATAGTTGTTAGTAGTAATGTAATGAAACAATGGTATCAAGTTTTTCAAAACCATACACTTGATATCTATATTGACGGGGTTTTGACTACTGAAAAAACAGGTGAATTTCATTATGATAAAAATATTCAGTTTGTAGAAAGTTATGAGGTTTTAGATAGAAGTGAACTTGTTGCATGGTGGGAAAATAACGCAAAAAGTGGTAGTGTTAATCCACAAGGCATGAGCGCTAGTTTTAGAGTCAGTATAACGCATACCTATGACATGGATGCGCAATATACAGTATATAGTGATTTCATGGCTCTTAAAGAGATGACATTAGGCGATATTATGTTCTTACAAGCGGTTAAATTTAATCCTGCTGATGGAAATGTGTCTTATTATATTCCAAATTCTCTTCCTGTTACACATGATGATGTTGATTATAACTATGCTATGGTTGATGATGCTGATACATCATCATGGAGTAGTTATTATAAATTTACACCTGATGTTTGCGAACCTTCGCCTGCTGTTTTATTAGATAGAGTTATTCAGTTATCAGATAATTACTATTATGCAATGGGTTATATTCCAATCTATTCAACATCATTGGACGAAAGAAGAGATAATGCAACGGTTAAGGCTCTTGAGATATCAACCGGTGCGAAAATATATCTTAGTGCGATAGATAAAGGTGAAACAGTTTTAAATAAGGGTGAAAGTTTTGGAACTATAGGATATAGAAACTTTGGTGTTAGACCTGCAAATATGACTTCATTTTACAAAGTAAGAACAATACAGGGAACTTATTTATATGTAGATTTTCATAATAAGAGCGAAGATTTTATATTGGATATAGAGGCAGAGGATGTTGGGAAACATTTTGAAATAGTTACACAAAGAAATGTGAGTAATCTTTCAAAAGTATTGAACGGAAAATTCTCATTAACAGTAGATGCTACAAATGATTACGCATTTTTAGTGTTAAAAATAAATTAAGGAAAATAAAATGCAAACAACAACACAAGAGATAATTTACCAGGTGCTTATGATCTTAGTAAGTGTATCAATCGTAGGTGTAGCGGGATATGTCCGTAAATATATCAACACTAAAGTTAAACTTGAAGAGTATGGGCTTAGTAAAGAGAAGTTAAATACATTGTTAAATGAGGCTGTGCTTTTCGCGGAGCAAAAAGGCAAAGAGTACGCCAAACAAAACGCTGAGATGATGGCAGGCGATATTAAGATGGACTATGCAAAAGCGTACATCAATCGAGTTGATAAAAGTATAGTACGTGATCTAGGCCAAAATCTTGATTATATGATTACATCTAAAGTCGCAGAGACTTTTGGTACTTCATTAAAGAGATAGAAGATGCCACATGATAATTTCAATGATATAAGTTTTACTGCCACTATGGTGGCAGTTGCTTCTGCACTGTGGGGAACGATAATAAATTTTTCAAAAAGAGATGTAAGCAGCAAGACAGCATTGAGAAAAATTCTTATTTTTGTTTCTGACTTTATGATTAGTTCAGGCTTTACAATGCTTACTTATTTAGGATTGTGTGGATATGGTGTAAATGACCTGCTTGCAGTATCGTTGGCAGGTTTTGTAGGGCATCTTGGCATAAGATCATCTCATCTTGTTGAATTGGTTATAGCTGAAAAAGTTGGTGCTAAAGATACTTTTAACTACATTAAAGAAGAGGGGTATGACTAATGGCCAAGTTCAGTGAAGCGATTAAAAAAACTCTTATCCACGAGGGTGGCTATGTAAATGATCCTGATGATGCAGGAGGAGAGACGAACTTCGGCATCTCTAAACGCAGCTATCCAAATGTAGATATTAAAAACTTAACACTTGCCGGTGCAAAAGATATCTATAGACGTGACTACTGGGAGAGACTCAGAGCAGATGAAATAACACATCAGCAAGTAGCCGATGAACTCTTTGATACAGCTGTGAACATGGGCGTGCGAACTGCCACGAAACTCATACAAATGGCTTTAGATGTTCATCCAGATGGAGTACTTGGAAATATAACTCTTTCAACGCTCAATAAAAGTGATGCCGAAAAAACACTCTTAAAATTTAAATTGGCAAAAATTGCAAGATACACAAACTTAGCAAATAAACGTCCCTCAAATAGAAAGTATTTGCGTGGCTGGATAAACAGAACTTTGGGAGCGTAATAATGGGATTGTTTGATTTTTTAGGCAGTGGATTTGTAGAGAGCGTTGGTAAGGTTGCAGATGATCTTATCACGAGTGATGAAGAGAGATCGGAAAAAGAGAATGAGAAGCTCAAAACGGAACTCTCATACAAAGCGCAGATGAGAGAATCGGATGTTGCTGAGACAAAAGCATTTATAGAAGACAAACAGAGTGCAAGAAAGATGAACAGTGATCTTATTGCTTCTAAAGATTGGCTGGTCCGCAATACAGGAAGCCTGCTTGCTTGGTTTATCGTTATAGGAACTGTAGCTCTTGACTACATGATAGCATTTGATAATCTCAAAGATGCAGTAGCAGATAAAGAGGTTCTGATGTTTATACTTGGAAGTATGAACACTTATACAGCCGGTGTAATAAGCTTTTATTTTGGGAGTTCTAAGACTGAGGCTGATGAAAAAAGAGGAGTAAATAATGGCAACCATTGATGATTTTAATGTAGCGATGGATAAAGTAAGTGAAAAAGTTTTTGGTGATACATCAATATACTCTAAGACACTTACTACTCTAAATAATCTCTATACAGAGTTTGGATACAGTGAAAATACAAAAACGAAGATGATCGCAGAGATTAGTGGTCAACTTGCAATATCTACAACAAACACAGCTATAAACGCAGCAATATCTTTAGCAAAAGAGAGTTCTCTGTATGAGCTTAGAAAAAATGAATCTGAGGCTAAGGTTCGAGGAACAGATGCCTCAAACATACAGATACAGAGACAAACTACTTCTTTTGATGATAAGTTGGCCGTGGAAGAGATGAACGCATGGAAAGATATAGCTTCAATGGAAGCAACGAACACAGGCGTAAGCGAAGGAGTAAAAATATCCCTCAATAACAGCATTATAAAAATACGTGAACGTATTGAAAATGTTACATACTATAAAGATATTAACGGTAATTTCAAAGCGTTATACGATGGTAGTTATGCAATAGCAGGAGATAAATACAATCTTGTTGATGAACACTATGAAGTTGCTGATGATGGTATCTATGTTATTGACATATATGGAGATTACAATATTTTTGGAACTTTAAAATATGGACTTGTTGATGGAAAATATGTTGTAGGTGCTGATGATATCCATGGTTACTATCTGCTTGGTGAAGATGGCACATATACTCTTCATACTTATACTCATATCTAGTAATCATCATGAGCAAGGTCATAAGTGTAAAAAACGGTGATGTTGTAGGTGGATATAAGGAGTATGTAGTTAAACACAATGTCGCCAGCAATAAATGGAAACATGAGTATCCACAAGCATGGGTCGATGCAGGTGGACTCAGTACTACTTTAAATGGTAAAAAGTATTTCGGTGGTTATTTTCACATGGATGATGTGTCAACTGCAGGAAGAGAGAAGCTTTTGAGAATGACAGGCTTTGATGATGCAGGAATAAGCGGCATACGAAGTACATATCATAAAAAAGGGGTTAAACATCTTTTTATTGGTATGCACCCTCACAGGACATTCACATTAAGTGGACTTCAAAAATTTATGAGCGGTGAAGTAAATCCTACTTTTGTTGATGAATCAAGTATAGAACTTAAGTTCAGAGCCTATATAGGTATGAAGCCAGATGGTGAGGAAAGCAACTTTGACCCTGTCTCTTTGAAAAAATCACCCTCTTCTACTTATAATAGTTCTTATTTGGAATCATCCTCTCTTGACAATGCACAGACAAACAGAATCTTTGAGATAGTTTACAGCTTGACAAATGTGTTTGAGGATTATGGAGATATTGATGTACTTACCATCGTTGATGGGAAAGAAGAGGACGGTTCTGATAGCCCTGAGAGTTCCGGAAAGATAGTTCGACATGAGGATGATCAGTTTTATTATAGATACAAAGAAACCATCTATACTATAACGATCTCAGACTACAGTTTTTTTAAAGATATAGACGGAGATATAAACGCAGATGAACCACAGGGCATACCGCTTCTTTACAATAGAATATATCTTGGTACAGAGTGGGATGATTATTATACTTTTGCAGAAGATTATGATGACTTTAATGGAATAGATGGTTATTACTCAAGCAGCTATGCCGGTGAAATATGGACCTTAGTGTATGAATACTATTATGATGCACCCGATACTGATCCTAATGGAGGAATCACATCAAACCTTGGTTTTGATTCGACTATGATAATTTATCATAATGGGCATTACTGGATAGATATAGAGGAGTGGAATAACAGTTCTTATGCGTATTGCAGTGAGATACTGGCACACTTGATAAAATTCAATATTACAACTAAATCTACTACCTGGTATATGAAGTTCGTAAATACTATCTTATGGGCATTTGATAATATCATCAACTTACTTGGTATTGCTGTTTATACCTCTTTCTTTATTGCAGGAGGCTGGTTGCTTGATGTTGGAGAGAGATATCATTTGATAAATCATGCTGGTTTAAAAAGATTTAAAAAGATATTTATAGAAGTTACCGGCAGGGTTGCTCTTCTTGTTTTGACTGTATCTATATCAGAATCTATTGAGGCAGCAGAACTTGCAGCTGCAGAGGCAACTGCAGAAGAGGTCGGAACAGTGGAAGCATATGCAGCGGTTGCAGAGCTGAGTGCTAGTATGGCTGCTGACATGAGCATTGGAAGTTTGCTGATTGACAATATAGGTGCTATTGCAGACCTTGGTGTTGAGATATATAATGAGATCACACTTGATGATTCAAACTCTTATGCAACGCAGAGCACAGTTAAGGAGGAGGATGATCCTATCTCTTTTGTTTATGATGATGAAGAGGATGATGAGGATTATCGTTTATATATTGCAGATGCGTTCTATAAGGGTGATGTATATGATTTAATTTCATAAATGAAACTTTAGTAATGTAAAAGTGTAAATTTGGTTAGTGTATGTAAAATAAATAAAAGGCAAAAATATGTGGGAATGGTTAAAAAACGGTAAAAATCTAAGTGGTCTTGGTTCATTAGTAAGTGCAGGTGGAAGTATCTACGGTGGTATAAAACAAGCTGATGCTGCTAAGGATATGATAGATCTCAATAAAGAGCAGTTTAAATTCAACAAGAAACTTTTGGCAGACGATGAGGCAAGAAGAAAAAAAGAGATAGAGGATTCTAATCGTATCTATGGAAATGGGCTTATCGCTCTTTAAAGGAAAAACAGATGAGAAGAAGAGGACTTTTAAACAGTGTGAACAATGCCGGTATCGTAGCATTATCAGGTGCGGCTGGTCGTGGTTTTGCACAGGCTGGGAGAGATATAACAGGGCTTGGAAACAGAATAAGTGCAGATGACAGATATGCTGCTAAACTTAAAGCAGATGAGAAGCTGCGTTTAGCAAATGAAGAAGCTGCCAAGAAACAAAGAGATGCTGCCTCATCTGCTTTGAGAGCAAAGAACTATGCTGCTAATCCACATATGGCAGAACTGATCAACAAGCAGTATGGTATAACAGGTGATTTGGCACATGATCCTACCGCGCCAACTTTGGCTAATGCTAATCTCGGTTTGGTTGACCTTGGTACTCCTAAAGAACCAGCTAAACGAAAAGTGAAATCGAAGTTTACAGACAACAATGATTATCTCAATATCATATATGATGATGGAACAATTGTAAATACTAAGAGGAAAAGGAAAAATTATCAGACTTCACAGAATAAAAGAACTGTAAAAGGTGTTCCTGATGGGTATGTTTTTGCAGGTAATTTTAATATAGGTGATGATCTGAACGATGAACTTGCAACAAGTGGTGCTTACTATACAGATAAAAGCGGTATAAGATATGTTAATGTTAATAAATATAATAATCTTAAAAAACTTGGAGATACTAAAATAAAGTAATGTTTCACTAATGAAACATTACTAATGAAAAAGGCATTTTTTAGGCACACTAAATAAAAAAAAAGGTGTGTTATGCCTACTGTAAGAGAAATACTTGGTGATGAGTTCGCTACGCTCAAAGGTCAAGGTAAAAGTAATGATGAAATAATCGCAATAGCAAAAGATAGATACAAGAACCCTCCACAACAACAATCCACTCAAATAAAACAAGAACATAAGCCAAAACCTCTTCCTGAGTGGTACAGAGGAGAGACGGACAACGGTCTTATCAACTTTGGTGCTGATGTGCTTCGCGGTGCAGGTGCTACTGGTCTTGGGTATTTGAATGTTTTACAAAAAGTGACGGGGGCAGATACCTCAAAAACAACTAAGATGCTGCAGAGACTTGAGAAGATCACGCAAGAGCATAAGGCTGTTGATCGCACACCTGAGCGTCAAGCCGAAATAATAAAGCTTAACAAAGAAAATGGTGATGCACAAACATTCGGTGAAAAGTTCAAGGCAGGATTTGATACAGTTATTGATACTGTAAGTCATCCAAAAGAGTGGCAGGTAGGCGAGTTCATAGGTGAGAACTTGGATCCGATAAATGTTATACCTGGTGGAAAAGGAATTGTTGGTGGCGCTACCATAGGCGCGATGGTAAACGGCGTTCAAACTGGTGGTTTTGCAGCTTCAAGAAGTGATAAGAGCACTTTAGATGCTCTTACAGAAACAGCATTAGGGGCAGCTGGCGGTGCTGTTCTTGGAGGTGTAACAGGCGGTCTTACAAAAGAGAGACCGCAGGTTTCAAATGAGAGTAACTATGATGCTGCATATGATGATCTGGGTGTGAACAATAAGATATATGATGTTGAGATGGTTGATGATAAGGTAGATAATAACGGAATGCTTCTTAATCCTTTTGAAAAAAAGAAGATAGGACAAAAGGTATATCATGGTTTTGCAGCGGTTATAAATGATGCTGAAGCACGTGCTAAAAATGTTGATGCTGAAGTAAAACAGATAGGCCATGAAATGAGCGCGGCCGGTGCAACTTCTGAGCAGATAGAGCAAGTAGTCGCAGCAAAGTTACTTCCAACTCCTGAGAGTAAGGCTATTACTGCCATCATCAATGATGGAAAACCGGTTACGCCTCGTTTAGAGGGATTGAACTTGCAGCAAGCTGTCATCAATTCAATCAAGGACCCCTCTCAAACACCTACTCAATTTTATGCAAATATGATAAAGCACGGTTTTGTTCCTGAAATAGCAAAGGCAGCGACCAATGCGTATGAGAGCAAAGATATATCTTTGTTGTCTGTACCATTGCACGATAAGCTTCTTGCGAATGTAGATAAACTTATAGATGTTAAAAAGATAGCAGGGGATATTAAAAAAGACAATTCGTATGAACTGGCTCATGAAGCGTTGCCTGTTGAACACTCTAGGAGTGATACACAACAATCAGCACTTTTTGGAAATGAACAGCAGCTCTTTGATGTACCATCCACAACAAAATTAAAAGTACCGGCATGGGCAAAACCACTTGTGAGCGATACTGTCAAGTATGAGGATATCGTAAGAGATATTACAAATGCTAAAAATGGTGGCAAGCCTACTGCCTTGGCAAAACGTGCCATGATGGCGCAGGCTAAGGATGAGTTGAAAAGTCTTAAAAAAGATGAACGAATCAATGAAGTGCTTGATATGACAAGAGAAAATGATGGTGCCAACTCTCCACAACGCTTAGAGAGTTCTAAAAAAGTAAAAACAACAAATGCCCCAGATGGTTATCATACTGTTATTGACAAGGCTGCTTACTCTAAGAACTATCAGTATGATTTTGCACTTACAAAAGCAAGAGTAAAACGAATAGAGAGCGGTAAGCCGACCTTACAGGATATCGAATATCTTAAAGCTGATTTGGATATGATTAAAAACAATCCACTCTATGCTCTTCCTACCCAAGAGGAATTAAAAACAAAGTATGAAGAGCTTGCAGCGAATCCGGAACGAATTTATGACACGCAAGAGTTTGACAGATTACAGCAGAGATTTGATCCTGAGACATACGCTGAAAAACAGGAACTATTTGGAGAGACTACACAAGAGGAGTTAGAGAATGATACAAGTTACACAAGAAGTTTGGCAAGAGATAGCCAGAACGCAGCAGTTAAAGACACCATTGATGAAAGAGCTCATGCCAATGAGCGAGGAGCAGATAGAACCGGTGTTGCTCAAGCAGCGCAAGCTGATGGAACAGTTGCACTATCCAGAGAGAGTGATAACAGCACACCAGGTAATACTTCCATTGTACCTGGAAAACAAAGCAATACACAACTTCATAACAGAGAAGCAGCAGCCGCAGATGATGCAGGAACTACCACAGATAAAAACACTGCAAGAAGCGGTGGAGATGATGGCGCAAACATACAAACTCAACAAAGAGCAGAAGCTTCAACTGGCACAGAGTCTCAACAAAAGCAGAAACAATCCGGTAATGATGGCGTGGAGCGAAGCAATAGCAACATAACAGACTTTGGTGAGAAGATAGGAGGTGCAAGGAAGGATCTCTTTGCAGGTTCTAAAGTAGATATAAGCAAGTTCAATGATTTTACGGCAAATGAACTCTTTAAAACAATCAAAAAAAACAAGGTCTTTAAAGCAATAGACTACAGGGAACTTGCAGGAAGTTTTGATGCAGATAAACTGTATGCTTTAACCCCTGATCTCTTTGATATTATGGGTATAGTACCTGATAAAGCACCTCTTCTGATAGCACATTTTGTAAAGACAATAAAAGACTCTATTCAAACTCCAAAAAACGGATGGTCTGCTGATAAGTTCAAGAGCTATGTAGAGGGAATTGAGATCGTTAAAAACTATCTCTCAGCAGTTAACGGAATGGATGACTTTAAAAATATACGCACTGCAATGTTCGGTTCTGATATAGTAGATGGCAGATATATAAATGCTCAAGCTAAACACTACGCAGCATATAGCGCGCTTGGTAGTAAGTTCAACTCTGCACTGAGTTTTTCATCGTATGATATTCGTAAAAGTGCAAGAGCAATTAAAAATGGATGGATGAGTGAGGGTGCAAATAAGAGTACAAGCTCAAAGTTTGATGTAGGTCAAGATGTAACTACAGGTGAGTTCTTTGTAAGTCGCAAAAATGCAACTTGGCATGGAAATCTGGTAGCGGATGGCTTTAAAACTGAGGATGATGCTATTAACTTCATCAACTCTTATGAAAAGCAAGAGAAATTTAGAATCTATAAGCGTGGTGATGGGTATGAGATAGGTAGAAGATATGCTGATGGTCGTTACGCTAAATTAAAGGATGGGTTAAAAACAGAAGTTGATGCGCGTAAATATCTTGTAGATAATATAGATATGCTTGAGAAGATGAAAGGTGATGATATTGCGAAGCGTGAAATAGTTGATACCATGACATACGGTCAAGATCATCGAGGAGGAATAGATGTCACACCTGATAAATTTAACGAGACTTTCGGTTTTAGAGGTATTGAGTTTGGGAACTGGAACTCACAGGCTGAGAGACAGTTAAATCTTAATAGAGCGTATGATTCTTTATCTGATCTAGCAGATTTACTGGGTATCCCTCAAAGAGCAATTTCACTTAATGGTGAACTATCTTTAGCATTTGGTGCTCGTGGAAGAGGTGGCAAGCAGGCTGCATCTGCTCATTATGAACCTGACAGAGTTGTAATCAATCTGACAAAAAAAGCAGGAGCAGGTTCTTTAGCGCATGAATGGGCTCATGCACTTGATAATTACTTCGGTAAGAAAGCCAATAGTGAATTTTTAAGTGAGAGTTATAAAAGTGGTGATGTAAGAGCTGATCTTTATGCAATGTATAAAGAGGTGATATTTTCTGCTAAAAAGATAGATGGTGTTGAGACAAACTTTTATAAAGAAACGAAAGAGCTTGACAAGTCTCGTTCTAAGCAGTATTGGAGTACAACAAGAGAGATATTTGCAAGAGTATTTGAAGCGTATGTAGGGGATAGGCTCAAAGAGAATGGTATACACAACTCTTATTTAGTGAGTGGAGAGAATAACCCTCATGCTTATCCTATCGGTGAAGAGAGAGTCGTAATCAACAATGCACTCTATAAGATGCAACAAGAGATGAAGTACAGAGCCAAAGATGAGAGTGTAGAGTTATATGCTGATGTTATCCCTGGTATTAGAAAGGTAGTTAGTTTCTTTGAGAACTGGGATGAAAAAGTTGATTTAGTTTATGATGGTATATCAAACTATCTTCGTGGTGTTGACAGTGATGGGAACTTAAAGCCAAAAGAGCCTAGTAATAATAAAATCATAAATTTTGCTAAAAACCTTGGTGAACTTATGCAGGAGAACTTTATTCTTGGCGGTGCGAGAAGTGATAAGCTCATAAATATGCTCAATTCATTAAACAATCATAAGTCAACTATAGTAAATGATGCCGTGAGAATGAGAGAAGCTCTTGAGCATTTGAGTAAGAATGATAATCAAGACCTTGTTCGTGCACTTGGCGGTGATATGGATCTATCTGAACTTAATGCTAAATTGCGTCCTATTTATGATAAGTTTCGCAGAATGATTGATGAAAATACAGATGCACTTGTAGCTGCAGAGGCTTTAGATCCTAAATATGTTAGAGAAAATTATATCAAACGATACTATTTTGACAATTTGAAGGATAATGATTTTTTTGCAATTTTCAAAGGTGGCATTGCAAACACTAAAAGGTTTAAACGAAAGGAGATGAGCCTTGCTGATAGAATTGCAAAAGGTCAGATAGAAGATGCCGGTTATGTTGTTGCCAAAACAATACTTGAGCAGAGGGACCAGCTGCTAAAGGCAAAGTTCTTTCAAACACTTGCAGATACCTATGGTGTTGATAAAATGCAAGACGGATATGTTGAAATTCCTGATGTTAGATTCGATGGCGGTGTAAAAAAGTTTGGTGCACTAAATGGGAAGTATGTTCCTTATGAAGTATATCAGTCAATTAGATCATCTTCAAAATTTAAAGAAGAACTCAGCGGTATAGAAAAAACAGCGAACTACTGGGTGAAGAGTGTGCAGCACATTAAAACGAATATGACTGTAAAAAATGCAGGAACGCACTTGTATAATGTGTTATCAAATGGATATATAGCTTATCTTGACGGACATTATACACAGCTTGGAAGAATCTTGTCCGATAAGAATTACTATGATCTTCTAAAAACAGAGGCTAGCCGTTTCGGACTTGATACTATGCTCGATGATATGGAGGCACAGTTTTTTAAAGAACACAATCCTGATGAGGGTGCACTTATGAAGCTTTATAAGAACGCTTACTTGGCTGAGGGAAGTAAGCTTGGTGATGCTGCTAGAAAAGCGTATGAGTTTGAAGATGTTGCATTTAAACTGGCAGCTTATGCAAAGCGAAGAGAATCATTGCAGCTCTCTAAGTATTTAAGTGAGAATCCAGGGATTAAAGCTGAGCATGAGCGCGGTTTGATAAATGAATATCTTATATCAAATAAATATCAAAAAGATATTAGAAATATATCTTTAAGTGAAGCGGAGCTTGAGGCAGTATTTAAAGGAGTAGATGAGATATATGTCAATTATGGTACACCATTACCAAAAGGCGTTGCCGGACTTGACCGTGCTGGTGTAATGCCTTTTATGCACTATTCATGGAAAGCAACACCTATTTTTATAAAACTTATGGCAAAGCATCCTTTCAAAGTTGCTGCACTGCACGTGGCCTTTGCAGGGTTTGGGGCAAGTGAAATAATAGGTGAGCAGGATGAGAGAGACAAGGTTACACCTGACTGGATGAATAACGCTCTTAATATTCTTGGTGTAGATAATTATGTAGAAGTAAATGAGGGTGAATATCTGAACCTTGGAAGAGCTGTTCCGGCAATGCGATTTATGAATATAAGCCCTGTTTCTGTATATCTTGGAAGTGACGGTGGGATACTTGCCAATGTAATGGGAATTATATTTACTGGAGTAGATAATAAAGGATACTCTGTAGATGGCAGAACAAGTGATACTGCTATGCAGAGATTTGCAAATCGTGCAAGTGCTTTAAGTGAAGATATATCCCCTCCTCTCTTCCCTGCCATACCTGTAATAGTGAGACAAAAAAGAGATGCGCGCGGTAAGGAAATAAAAGGAGAAACAGAAGTCGTCTCCATCGGAGGACGTTATTTTCAAAAAGCCTATGATGCGATAGGAGGTAAAAAGGATAAGCGTGGTAATCCTCTTGAAGTGACAGATGTAATAAAGCAGGCTACTGGATTGAAATTGCAAAAAATTGACAAACTGATGTATGCACAAAAGTCTGTCAATAAAGCTCGTAAAGAGTTCGTACGCGCTTATAATATGTCTAAAAGTTCTAAAAAAAGGAGCGCATCACTAAAAGCGTACAAAGAGGAACTTAAAAAGATTAAAGGACAACTGCCTCGTAAATATATTAATAAATTGAAGATTAAGACAAGTACGCCAGGTACTTCAAAGAAGAAGAAAAATCTAGTGTTTTCAAAAAAACAAATAATAAAGCTGTAGGGTAAGCACCCTACTCTTCTAACTTAAATTTTTTAATGATCCTTGGTGCAAGACCATCGATCATTAAAAAACAACTCTCTCCAAATTGTGACTGAGATATTCCGATGATGTCCATGATTAACTCTTGATGCTCTTCGTCTGCATTTCGTAATAAACTGAACAACTTTACATTTGGATAAGTATAACAGTTGTAAATGTTCGCAATGAGGTATCTGATGCCGTCTATTGTATCCCCTCCTACAGAATCGTCCAGGAGGTACTTTACTGTTTTATCAATCATAGCTGCTTTAAATATTGTCTTGGATGGGAATATTACTTCCCCATCGTCTGCTGCTACTAACTCTGGCGTTTGTTCACTATCAACTATTTCAAATAAGTGCATGTTTATCCTTTTAAACTTTCTAGTCTGTTTTTTAAAGTTGCAAAATCTGCAACTGTGTCTATTTTTATATCCATATCTAAAGCAATGTTAATTAAGTTTTTCATAGTTGTATATGTCATTTTAAAATCCTTTTAATGATAGCATAATTAGATACGTTCAACAACAAAGCCGAGAGCTTCTACACGATCAACTCTTTTGCTGAGTCCACTGTAAAATTCTTTCTTTGCTGCAGATATTTCTGATCTGCTATAGATATTAATAGCAGCACTTGAACTGAGCCAGTTCGTTATCTCTACTATACATACTTTTAAATCGCCCTCTTTGATAGTTCCTTGGTCGTCTTTTAACGCATACATCTTAACCGCCTTGTTTTAATTTATTAATGCAAGTATGGTGTGTTTTTTATTAAAAACTGCTTAAAATATATCAATTATATATCAATTCATTATATTATTGATATATTTATGTAAAAATACCTCTTTTTTGGAATATATCTTTTTAATATATTTGTGATATACTTTTAATATATTAAAAGGAGGGTAGTTATGGAAGGAAAAGTAATATCTGTTGCGCATGACAAAGGTGGCGTAGGAAAAACAACGATAGCGACGAATCTTATTGTGCAGATGCTGCAAAAATATAAAAAAGTGAATGTAATAGATCTTGATCCTAAGCATCATTTGAGTCTGTTCTTGAAAAGAAGAAATGATAAGCGTATCAATCAGCTTGCATTTAATGACACTAAAAGGCTTAAGGATATATTGGAAAATAATGAAGAGCTGCTTATAATAGATGTCGGAGGAATGGACACTGATCAAACTCGTATTGCTATTATATACAGTGATCTTGTCGTTACACCTTTGTCTGATTCACAGATAGAGTTAGACGGTCTCATCATGTTCAAAAACGTAATTACAGCATTGCAGTCAGTACGAAGCGACTTGAAAGCAACTGTTCTTTTGAACAGAATCAACCCTCGCAGCTCAAACAGCATCAAAGAGCTGAAAGAGTTTGTTGCAACACAAGATGATTCGTTCAATATGTTTAATACAGTCATTCGTGATCGAGCTGCTTATAAAGAGGCATATTCAAAAGGACTCGGAGTCTATGAATTAACCGGTGCAGAAAAAGCACAAACAGAAATATATAATTTAATTAAGGAGATACAATAATGGCTAAAAAGAAATTTAATATAGATGCCCTGGATGAAGTAACAGGAAGTGCAGCACTCAAAGCAACACCAGGTGAACAAGAAGAAGAGCAGTTCAAGACTGTTATAGTTAAAGATGTACCAGCTTCGTATTACGCAGCAGTAAAGAAGCAGCGTATTACATTTACTGCGTTTGTAAGGGCTGCCATCAAAGAGAAACTTGAAAGAGATGGTATGATCTAAAAAGTTTCTCTGCCACACTCCCTCAAAAAATCAATAGAACACTATATGAACACAGCGTAGCGAACAGGGGGGGGCGAAATTTGAGCTTATATCTACTATCAAGCAAGCGCAAAGCGTAAGCAGAAGAGCATTATCCGCTATCCTCGCAAGAAAACATTTTCAAATTAATATTGAATTTATCTAGGGCTGTGGTGGTGGCTTGGGTTTTGATGGGAAACTCATCCCATCCCATCATATAATTTAAGGTTAGGTGTATTGTTGGCGAAACTTAAATTATTGTGTATAATTGACATAGACAATATCACTCATCGTGTCGAGTTTAAAAGCTCACTTATTTAGTGCAAAATGGCTTTTAAACTTAAAATCAAAAGTCAAGAGAACCTCCATTATGTTAACCACAAAATGCCTATAAATAGGGGTTTGCTTTTTCACTTAAGGTTAAAAGCACTTAAAAATGCAAAAAATGGCACTTTTTCTTAAGGTTAGAAGCTATTTTTGCTTAAATCACTGTATATCTTAAATGCAATGTGCGGTGAAACTTAAGTGGGATATTGCCTGTATATCCATCTGTAGAATCAACTGTATCTGCTCTAATGAATCATATCTTTGTTTTTATCTCTTCCTGCGTTTGAAAATATAGGGGGGGGGTGTTTCCCCATTCGCATTGAGGCTCTGTACTATGGTTGTGCTCAGTGCGAGAAAAAAAAATAAAAAAAAATAAATTTCAGAAACAAAACGAAGCACTTTAAAAATTTATATGTTCTAAGAGAAGCCTCACGCCTTTTTCTATCTGGAATAGGCTCTCTGTATTACTAAAACGATTCTCGAAGAGATATAGAGTCTATAAAAATCTTCTTTGCCTACTGGTTAGGGCTTTTGGCTTTGAAATATAAAATTATTTTATTATAGGGATGATATTTTTAAAAAGTTCCTCACCTGTAGTATGAAATTTATCTGCTTTTAATGGAACTATCTTGAAATAATCTCTTTTCTTGCTATCTTTAATTAACTTTAGAACAATTCCTTTTGAGTCTTCATATAAAAATGTTCCATCACTAGAAGAAAACATTTTGTATTTTGCATTTGCGCTTGTTGTAACTACTGTTAATAGTAAAATACTATATAGTAAACTATTTAATTTTTCCATTTTATTACTCCTATGAATTTTGCGATTACTTCTATGCCGTCATAGTCTATTGATATTTTCTCTATCCTCTCGTTTTCTGAAGATATATAGTATTGTAATCGTGCATTTATTGTCACTTCTCTTATAAAATAGTTCTCTCCAGCTTTTATTAAATATATTTGAGGTGATTCTGTCACTTTAACATCTTCAAAATCAAAGAGCATTATAGAACCTATCGGTGCAGTTCTTAGAAGTTCTGTAGTTGTTGATTTTATTGCTCTTATGTCGTGATCTGTATCTATTTTATTTTCTACAATGGGGAGTATTACATCACTTGATGATTTTGTAAAATCATAATCTATAAAATATGGTATTTTTATATTTTTGCTATTTATTTGTACTTCTCTTAATCCATCTCCTCTAATGAGCCAATCAAGCGAAATATTGTAATTATCGCAAAAATCTATTAGATAATCTATAGGAATTTGATATGTTTGATTCTTCCATGATGAAAAAAGACCTTTATCAACATTTAATATCTCTGCTAATTCTTTATCTGATGATACATTTGAAAAGTATTTTAATTTCATTATTATACTTTTTATATTCTTCTTTATATTACTTTTTGACATATAAATGTTCACCTTGTAAAATAAAATTATATTTTGTAAATATTTAATGGAGTTTTAACAGAGGAAATTGTAAAATGATTATTCAACGAAAAACTAAACGAACTTCCAACTGTTAAACAAAGCTATATTTTGCACTACCAATGCAATTTTAAACTTACTAAATTGAGCTACCAACTCTTTTTAGATAGTATTATTATAACATATATAGATATGCTTAACAGTTGTTTTGTTTTTTTAAGTTTAAAACTAAAAAAATGGACAAAAAAAATGTTTGCTTTAATCCACAAAAACCTACATAGAGATGAAATCGCAATTTTTATCTCTAAAACAACTTTCCACCGCTGGTTGAATGGCGGTACACCACACCTTTGGCATCTTAATGCACTTGATAAAGCATTAAAGACAAATACAACTATTGCATATGTGCAAAAGTTTTCAAATGTGGCACTTCAATTATCTCAGACAAATGAATTATCTAAGGTCTCCGAGATATTAAGCACAAGTGGCTTAAATGATGATGAAAAGTCTCTGCTAGGAGACCATCATAAAAGAAGAATTTGGCGAAAACTCAATAAAAAACTTCCTCTTTTCGATGAGGACGAAGCATGAGTATGATAGATACTACTACACTTTTTAATCAGGCAAAGAGCACAGATTTTCATGACTATCTGGAGAACTTCTATGGACATGAGTTTATAAGAAAACGAACTCTATGCCCTTTCCATGATGATACAAAACCATCAGCTACAATAAAGCTCCTAGAAAACGAGGTCTTTAAGTGTCATGCCTGCGGATGGGTCAACAACATTATCGGCTATGTAATGGACCGTGAAAAATGCAGCAACTTTGAGGCTGCAAAAAAGATATGTTTAGATACCGGGGTCTATAGTGAGGATGACTTCATTGACAGAGAACTGAGTGATGAAGAGAAGATAGAGTATGCAAAAAAGCAGAAAAAGTTAGAAGAGGAGCGTGCCAAACGCAACAAAGCGCTTGAAGCAAAAAAAGCAAAAAGAAGAGATGCAATAGAGAGAACAAAAGGATCTGTAGCCAAACGCTTGCAGATTGAAGCTCCAAAATTTGCAGAGAACTTTTTAAAACTCGATAAAGAGAAGAAAGATGCACTCTATAAGATGTTCATCCGCCCTGAAAATGTAAAGACATGGGCGTACGAATATCTTGGGTACGACCATGAACATGATTCTATCTGTATTTTAAACAGAAGAGTAGAGTCACAGGGCGGTGATGTATTTAACATCAAGCACCGTCAAAAATATCTATGGGAGGATAATCATCTTAATAAAGAGATGAGAGTAGATGGGAAGTGGATATCTGCTGCATACTGCAGAACTGAACCGTTTCCTCTTGACTACTACTTCGAGCACAAAGATAACAAAGTTGTTCTATGTGAAGGTGAAAAAGATGCACTCAATCTTCTCTCTTATAACATTAACACACTTACAATGGGTGGAGTATCTAACTCCTGGGAAGATCATCTCTATCTGCTAGAGGGGAAAGATGTATATATCTGGTTCGATCATGACAAGGCAGGATATCTTAATGCGATAAAAAGAGCCAAAGAGATAGAGAGTGTAACAAACTCTGTTTACATCATATCTTTTATGCACCTTGATAGAACACTTGCGAATAAGTATGACATCAGTGATTATCTTTTTGATAACAACTTTTTGGATAAACACAGTATCTTTTCATCACTTGATTTTAGCTGTTTTGGGCTTTCAAATCAACTTATAGAGGACTTCGTACAGTTCTACGATGAAGTAAAATTTACAAAAGAGATCGAAGCGTTACGTTCAAAAGCTGTACGAAAAAGTTTTGACAAGGACATAGTTCACCTGCTTATGCAAAAATCAACTGCGGTAAAGAGCGCAGATGATGAAGAGATAAAGGTACTCGAAGAGTCAATAAAAGATGCTTCAAAGCTTAAGGATGTTTTTCGTGGTGCAGGTCTCAATGAAGAGGAGGCTGTAAAAAAGATAGTGAACGCTTTGAGCTTAAAAGCAACACTTGTCAATCAGCACAGAAAGATGGGAGAGTCTGACATTGCGGATCATCTGCTGCATCTTGCAAAAAGAGAGGGATATGAATTTGCCTCATACCGCGATGAGCTCTATATCTGGAACGGTATGAACTTTGAGAAGTTGGCACCGCACCAGGTGATTAGATTTATCATAGACTGGATGGAGGACAGACAAGCCGGCAAGGTAAATCAAAAACAGCGTACTCCTGACATGGTGGATAAGGTCATGAAGCATCTCAAATACAAGGGAACCCATCTTGAGCCTATCATTAAACATCAAAATGACAATGGAATTAGAATCATAAATATGCTAAACGGTTCTCTTGTTATATTTCAAAGTGGGAAGCATCTCTTTAAAACAGTACATGATCCAAGAGACGGATGTACATCAGTTTTGGAAGTAGAGTATAAAGACAATGCAAAAGCACCTAAATGGAACAAGTTTCTAAAGCGTGTATTGCCTGATGAGACAGAGAGAAGAGCTTTAATGCAGTTTTTCGGATACATACTCTATCCAAAGCATCTGTATGAGACATTTTTGTTTCTTTATGGAGAGAGCGGAGCAAACGGTAAATCTGTAGTGTTAGAGACAATGCGTAAATGTTTCGGTGATGATATGGTATCGCATCTTGATCTACAACAGTTCGAGGGGCATCAGATAGTTGGGCTTGAGGGAAAACTTCTCAATATAGGAGCAGAGATAGATGCAAAAAATCTCAATGACGGGCAATTTGCCACATTGAAAAAAGCCTCTGGTGGAGAACCGCTCTTTTTAAACCCGAAGGGTACAGCAGGATATAACATACAGGGGCAGTCAATCCCTAAGTTCGTTTTTGCAGGAAACTCAAAACCTCGTTCCGGAATGGATGGCGGTGTTTTTCGCAGAATGATATTTTTAAATTTTAATGCTGATATTCCTGTAAATGAGAGAGTAGAGAAGCTGAGTGAGCGTTTTGTTGATGAGATGGCAGGGATTATCAACATTGCGCTGCAGGAACTTACCGGTCTTATAAGAGCAGGTAAGTTTGCAGAGAGTAAAGGGATGACTACGGCAAAAGATGAGTATAAAACGCAAACGGATCCTGTACTTGCGTATGCAACTGACCATATCTCTATCAGTAATGGGATGATGATACCAAAGAAATATGTATATGCACACTACAAAGCGTGGTGTGAAGAGTCCGGGCATCATCCAGCTGCACAAAAAACATTTCTTGAAAGACTCAAGAAGCACAGAAGCTTTAAAGAGCAGCGAAAAACTTTTACAGAAGCAAATCTTGGAAAAGGTCTTGCTGTTTCGGACTTCTATTTGGTCGGTATTGAGTTCAATCATGAGAGCAATATTAACTTTTATAAATACAAGGGAATTGAGCTTGCAATTTCTCACTCAAACTTTGACGAAAATAAAAAAATAATATTAGTTAAGGAGGGTTTATTCAATGAAAATTAGCGATATCACTAAAAAATCATGCAGTTTGCACTCAAAATACACACTTTTGCATTTTTGTAAACAGTCGTTTTACTTCGTAAACAACGGGTCAAACTCAATGTCGTGCAGTAATTTCACTCATTTTTCTCCCCCCCGCGCGCGTAAATTTTTTTCTTACTCTATTTTTTTTCAGAGTGACTTATGTAAAAAAGTAGTGAATCAGTGCAATAAGTTAAATATACCCCTTACTACCGTACTTATTCGTATCTCTTTAAAAATGCAAAAGTGTGTTTTCTCAGTGATAACAGTGCAAAATAAAAATGCAAGTAAAAAAAAGGAGGGAAAATGTTAGCACTAGAGATAGATCTTGAAGAGGCAGATGCGTTTGCACTTGATGATATAGAGTTTTTGGTGGAAGAGGGAATATGTGAAGATGAGGAGAGTGCCAAAGAAGCACTTATGGCGATGAGAGATGCAGACAGAGAAAGTAAAAGCAAAGATCCTGTGCTTGCATTATGCGTAACAGCGATAAAGGGTTGATTATGAATAAAAGATGGTTGATAGAGCAGTACATGATGGCAGGCCGAAGAACTGCAAAAAGAGCAGGTGTAAGAATTTTGCAGGATATGAACAGTTTTATGTTCGATAAAAATGACTTTAACGGAAAATGGGAGTAGAGGATGTTTAATAAAATAATTTTAGTAGGAAACATAACGAGAGATATAGAGCTGCGTTACTCTCAGACCGGTGCAGCAATATCAAAAACTGCCATTGCAACATCAAGAAAGTTCACCAGTAACGGTGAGAAGAAAGAGGAGGTCTGTTTTGTAGATATCACTTTCTTTGGCAGAAGTGCTGAAGTTGCAAACCAATATCTAAAAAAGGGAAGCAAGATCCTTGTAGAGGGAAGATTGAACTTTGAGCAGTGGGTGGACCAAAACGGACAAAAGCGTTCAAAACACTCTGTGATCGTAGAGACAATGCAGATGCTTGATTCAAAAGAGACTTCTCCTCACAATGACTCTGCTCAAAGCTATCATTCAGAACATCAGAGGGAGCCAAACCTAGAGTATGAGATAAACGGTGTAAAAGTAGATAAGACAACGTATGATAATTATCATGCAAAGCAAAGATAAGGAGGATATGAGATTATGGAAATAGGTGATATGTTAGGACTCGCAATCGTAGTGTTTCTCTTGGTACTTAAAATAGATTATTTGTTCTACACGAAAAAGTTTAAAAGACGATGGGGAGAGAATAGGGGCAGGAAAAATGTTACTTACTGAATTTAGTGAAGCACAGAAAAAAGCCCTGGAGCTTTATCTTGAAGTCGATGAAGAGTATAGACCTCCATCATTCACTCACATTGCAAAAAAACTTAATGAACTTGGTTACGCCGGTTCTTCAAGTTCTGTTCAAAGATGGTCAAAGATATGTGATTTTGAATCATATTTGAACAGGCATGTTCATGCTCTTGTTCTGACGGATAAAGAGGATTATAAAAAATTAGAAAAAGAGGCAGGCGCAGAGAATCTAAAAAAGACTCTGATGACATTAGAGGAAAATGCAGAGCTGCTTCATGGTTCTCACGGTGTGTTGAAACTTTTAGTTGAGCAGATAGAAGCAAGAGCGAAGAGCGGGAAAGCCATCTCTAAAGATGATGCAAAATTGATGATACAGCTTTACAACATTACTTCTACTCGTGAAGACAGGTTACATGACAGACAAGCTGGTCTTGATGCTGTTGACAAGATAACAAAAGCAGATCTACTCAAAAAGTTTGCTTCAACGGGAATAGAGTTTGAAAGTTCACAAGAGTCTCAGTCAGATGAGGAGTTTACAGATGTTGAAATTGAATCATAATAAAGGAAATAAATATGTTTGATAAAGCCTATGAATCATATAAAAAGAAGTGTAAAGAGCTTGGAATAAAAGCAAGTTCTAAAAAAGATGTATTTGGTGAAGATATTACAAGGAAAAAAAATAAGCAACATGTAAATATCTCTGAACTATCTGCTGCCAAAAAACAAAAAGCCCCTATTCTCTCTGATACAGCAAAAAAAGCGATTGAAGTTAAAACAAATAAAATGGTTAAGAAAAAAAGAGTTGTTCAAACAGAGGAAGAGAAGAAAGCTAAGAGAAATGCTTGGTCCAAAGCATACTATGCAGCTAATAGAGAAAAGATACTTGCAAAAAAGTCTAAAAAAGTATTTTTAACTGACGATGAGAAAAAAGAAATAGCAAGAGAAAAAGCACGGCTATATCACTTAAAAATGAAAAACGATCCTGCATACCAGGAGAGAAGAAAAAAGAATGCTAAAAAATGGCAATCAGAAAACAAAGAAAAAATAGCAGCTATAAATAAAAAATATAGAGATGAAGTAAGAACTCCTGAATGGCTTGAAGAAAAACGTCGTAAACAAAGAGAGTACAGACAAAAAAATCTTGAAAAGATAAGAGCACAAGATAGAGCCAGAGCAGAACAAAGAAAAGAGTATATCAAAAATAATCCTGAAGCTCACGAGAGAAAAAAAGCGCGTGAAAGAGAACGCTATGAAAAAAAGAGAAATGATCCAATAGAAGCAGAAAAACTTCGTGAAAAATGGAGAAAAGATGGTGCTCGAAAAAGAGAATTAGTATGACATACGGTGAAGCATATATAACAGAACAGTTCTCTTTGACATTGGAGCAAGGAAAGTGGAAACAAACAGTTTATATTCAAAATAAAGCTGCACAAATGCAGAGGGAAGATGCAGCAAAGTATTACAACAAGAAGTTCTTTAACTACTGGGTTGAGCACTTGGAGTTTGAAAACATTAAAAAAACAAAAAACAAAAAGAAAGCTGTAGCGATGCTGATGTTCGGTCATCATAAACATACACACAGAATGGGAGAGTAGCGATGTGGATTTTGAAAATAAAATATAAAAGTGGCCAGAAACATGAACATATGTCATTGGACATAGAATATTTGAAAGAGCTGCTTACTTTGATACTAAGACGAGATGGTCATGGGATAATAATTAGAAAAGGAAAATAATGTTTAACAAAAAGGCAGGACTAAATGAATGTAGGAAAAAACTTAAAGGAGGCAGAGATGCAAGAGAGTATAGAAGATGAAATAATAGTAACAAAAGAAAATTTTAAAATATGTGAAAATTGTAAATATTTTGATCGGGATGAGTTGCTTTGTTGGCATAAACATTTACGCAGATACTCTCCAAAAAAGATTTTTCCCATTTCCTTTTGTCCTCCATCTAATTTATTTGGATGCAATTATTGGAAAATAAGAGATATTTATAATCAAGAGAATAAAACTATATGGAATTTAAAATTTACTTATAAAAACGGTAGAAAACATGACCATCTCTCATGGGATATAAAATATTTGCAAGAGATGCTAACTCTGATACTAAGACGAGATGGTCATGGGATAATAATCAAGGGGTATAACAGATGAAATTAATTACATATTCAAACAGGGCTGACATGGATTACATCATTGCGTGTATCATTAATATAGATAAAAGAGCTTTAGGATTTACAATATGTGACAAAGAGATGCAGCGACGTACTCAAAAGAACTTTAGAACTGCAGAGAGAGCTATGAAGTTCGCTGAGACTCTGGTATCACAGATATAAAAAAGAAAAAAATATGAGCGCTATTCCCTCTCTTTTAAAAACATTACCACCGATACAACAACTTACAACAGCTAAGTTTATAGCGCCTAATATCTTTGAAAATAAGACTCCTTCTTTTCATCTTGAACTGCTTACTTTTTTAAATCGTCCTTCCAGACAAAAAGCCTTTGCAGTTTTTCGAGGCGGTGCTAAAAGCACTCTTCTCAATAAGATTCATATTTTAAATCGTGTCATATATGACAATGAGCCGTTTATCATGATCGCTTCAGAAAATGCAAAAAAAGCAAAATCATTCCTGCGAGATATTAAAAGGAATTTTGACAGAGCCATTGCCAAAGGTATGGATATAAAACGTGGTGAAGTATGGAGTGATAATCATATTGAAATAATATGTGAAGGAAAACTCAGCACCATTGTTGTTCTTGGAGCAGGGGAGGACCCGCGTGGTTATACCAGTGATAACAAACGTCCTACTTTGTTAATCCTTGATGATGTAGAGAATCGTGCAAATATGAAAACAAAAGAGCAACGTGAAAAAATCGGTGATTGGATTCATCAAGATGCACTTCCTGCACTTGATCCTGCCGGAGAGGTTATCTGGGTAGGTACTATCATGCACGAGGACAGTGAGCTTAACATCGCACTCAAGAGTGAAGATTGGGATAGCATGATATTCTCTGTATTAAAAGATGATGGAACATCAAGATGGGAAAATAGATTTCCATTACGTGGTTTTGGAGGGAAGAACAAAAGCATCGAGGAGATAAAAAAAGGGCTTTATGACCGTGGAAAACATAAAGCATTTTATCAAGAGTACCTATGTAAGGCGCAAAGCGATGAGAAGAAATTGTTTAAAACGGAGAATTTTCAATACTTCTCTCATATAGAGTACAGCGACTATACTTATACAAAAACTTTTAAAGATGCTTTAAATGATGACAATGTAACTATACGAGAACCAAAATATATAGTCATGCAAGACGGTGAGAAGATAGCAGTTGCAGACTGTTTTCGATATGCAACGATGGATCTTGCAGGAACAGGTAAAGACAGAACTGCAATAACAGTTGTCCTGGTGGACTCAAAAAGAAGAGTTTTTCTTGTAGATATCGTTGCCGGTCACTTTAATCCTTACGAGAAAACTAAAGCAGTTTTGAGTGTGCAGCTTGAGTGGGATATAATGAAATTTGGAATAGAAAAGGCAGGTATGCAAAATGAGTTCTTTTATACAATAGATGTTGCACAAAGAGAGTTCGATGTAAAAGTGAATGTTGAACCTATCAGCCACGGAGGAAAAAGCAAGAACATACGAATAGCAACGCTGCACCCTCTTTTTATGACAAGTAAGATATTTTTTAACCGCGCGCATCCTCTGACAGTTCAGATAGAAGCGGAACTGAGTGCCTTTGATGAAGAGTTAGAGGGTGTACATGATGACCTTATGGATGCTCTTGCTTACATTATGCACTTCATAAGAGGGAGAAAGTTTACTAAAGGAAGTGGAGAAAGAAGAGAGTCTTTATATTAAAAATATATCAAATATATAATAAAATGATATATTTTTAGATATACTTCTATGATGATTATCAAAAAAGGTATAATATGAGCATGATAAGCAATCCTATAATTATGAAACAGAACCCTCTTATCTTGGCAGAGTTTGAAAAGGCTTTTAGTGAGGTTGACCATGATGTCGTAAACATACTTCTCAATGAGCTTCAAAATGTTTTTAAAATAGAAGAGAACAGGATGGATCTGTTCAATTATGAAAAGGTACTCGATAGAAAGATAATTATACCTGCATCAAGATTTAAAGAGCTTGGAAAATTCGGAGTCAATGCAACTGATAACATATTTAACTCTTTAAAGAAGATAAGTGATACTTCTGCCGTTGTTAGAAACTTCGTGGATCATAACAACAAGCCAATAAAGGCTAAAACTATCAGGTTGATAGATGATGTAACACTCTATGAGAGAGGGGCTCTTGATGATAAAAGAGAACAGGCATTTGAGATACAGTTCAATGAGTGGTTCTTGCAGATAGGAAATCGTCATTACAATGTCCAGGTAGGTAATTATACGAAACTCGATCTCACTTGTGTCTCAAGCATTAAAGGAAAACATGCAAAAACACTCTATGAGCTTTTATTGTCAAAAGAGCACAGAGGTACTTCATTCTCTTTAAAACTTATACAGCTACAAAAGCTTTTTGGACTTAAAGATAAACCATTATCTCAGATAGTAGCTATCATTAAAAGAGTCCAGCCAAAGGTATCTGAACATATTGATTTTGAATATACTGTATTTAAAAAAGATAAGATGATATCGTTTAAGTACCTCTAAACAACTCACTCAAATATTCATTTCTATATACATACTCACTCAAATATTCAAAATACTCACTCTAAAATTCATTTTACTCACTTAAATATTCAAAATACTCACTCTAAAATTCATTTTACTCACTCAAATATTCATTTTTAAATCTTTGTAATTACCTTGTTGCCGATGTTTAAGGCACTTATTCACATACGCTAACTCTTTAACTCTTTAACTTTTTTAACTCTTTAAATGATTTTTTAGTTTCACTTATGAAACTTTATAGACTATATATGCTCATTACAGTTATAGTTTCATCGTGCCATTGCGAGGTACAACAAAGCAAACACTTCCATATTCTCCTTTGAATATACCTGTAGGTCAGAAACTACCAATGACTGGCCTACACTTCTATATTGTTTCACTTGTGAAACTTTACTTATATAAAAGCTCATAACATACTATTCTACAATTATGAAAAAACATAGAGATTTAGAATTATCAAACAAAGCTTTCTCTCAGATGGAAAGCAATTATCATACAAAATGGATTGATCTGGAGAGACTCTATAAATCAAAACATAAAAAGAAGTATATTGAACTTGCAAAGAAATATGAACGATCTCATATTTTTGTTCCACTTGCAAAGAGCACTATAGATATACTCGATGCAATCTTTACAGAAGCCTTTTTTAGTTCTGGAAATCCTATTGAAATTACAAAAAATGAGGAAAAAGAGAGTGAAATAGCATCATGCTTGAATGTTTTAGTTGAGCATTATTACAAACTCTCTAAACCTTACAGTGCTCTGTCCATGGCATTTAGTTCTGCATCACGTTTCGGACTTGGCGCAGTGCTTCCTTTTTGGGATAAAAATAAAAAGATGCCTGTTACACGTTTCGTACCTGCAACTAAAATAGCTTTTGACACCGAAGCTCTTACCAGGGATGAAATACAGTATGTCTCTTACAAGTTTAAACAGACAAAGCAGGATATTCATCAAAAAGTAAAAGATGGGTTTTATGCAAAAGTAAAAGAGAAGGATCTCAATACTATTTTGGGTTCTCAGTACAAAAAAGAGAAAGAGAAATATAAGCGTATTGATGTTGTAGAAGTCTACTCTTTACAGACAAATGGAAAGTATAAAGTAAGAACTTTTATAAAAGAACGTCTTATGCGTGAAGTAGAGTTTAAAAAATGTCCTATCAAACATGGTTTTTTAACTGCAGTTCTGCCGACAATAGATGAGAACATTCAAGACAATCAGAGTGCAGGTGTCGGTGAATCTATGCTTGATATTATGCAAAATATCGTTCAAGAACTTAATCAAAAACGGAATCAGATCATAGATATAAATGAACAGCTAATAGATCCTTATACTATGGTTGGAGATGATGCAGATATAGATCCTGATGATGCAGGAAGAATCAAAGGTGTGGTAAATGTTGGCAATCCTGAAAAAATAAGACGTTTTCCTCCTACAACATCTTTTCCTATTGAAAAAGAGGTAGCTGTATTAAAAGAAGATCTTAACGACCTTACTGCCATCAATGGTATGCAAAGAGGTGAGACATCTGTAAGTGATCGCAGAGGTGCTTCGGCTATGGCCATGATTAATGCAAACTCTTCATCAAGACTTTCAAAAATGGCAACGACGATAAATGACACACTTTTTCAGGAGTGGGCAGAAGCTTTTGTTTATGACATATATGTAAATGCACCTGATGAAGTAATTAATAATCTTTACGGGAGTAATCCTTTTGGAACTTTAGGAAATCGTCAGGAACTTGATTATGTTGTGAACATCAATTTCGGTCAAAGTATAAACAGAGATGCAAAAGTATCTGAACTTACAATGTTACTGCAAATGCTTAACGGAAGAGAAGATGCAGATGTAATGCCAATTTTAGGGGAGGTTTTAAAATTAATTTTAGGAGATGCTTTTGACACAAAAATATTATTCCCGGGAGTTCTTCAAGACCAGGGAACACAATCAACTGATGGACGAGTACCGGCAGCGGAGAGTCAAACTGCTGGAGGAAGCGAGCAAGATATCGCAGGTGGAGCCGCAACAGGCTTTATCTCTGCTGGCACAGGCAGAGGGAATATTGAAAGTGCTGAACCTAACACGGCAGCTGGAAACAAAATCTAAAAAGAATGGAGATTAAAATGAGTGAAATTAAGAATTTAGGAAAAGTCGTAAAAAGACATACATCAGGAATGATGGAAACAGACAAAGGTTTTAAATATCCTGCCTCTGCAACGGTTGAAACAGGTCATTACCTTGTTCAAGAGGGAAGTACAAAGGTTTTTATTGATGAGAGCGAATTTAAAAAGCTTTTTGGTACAGGACCTAAATATCAAAAAGGTGTTACAAAAGCTTTGAGAGAAGAGGCTGATGAGCTTGGTGTTGATTACTCTGTAGCTACAACTAAAGATGAACTTTTAGCAGCTATAGAAGCAGCAAAAGCAGCACAAGCTGATGGACAAGGTGGATCAGATAATGAATAGATTTGGTATGTTCGCTTTTATTTTCGCAATGTTGAATTTTACTCTCAAATCAAATTTTGCAGATGAGATGGGTGGAGGTGGAGCCGGAGACTCAGATGGTGGGGATGATGGTCAAACTGATGATAACACTGGTGGAGATGATGGTGATGAAGGAGATTCTGATGATGTCGGTGATACAGAGATCGGTGATGATGAAACGTCCAATGATGATGAATCCTCCTTAAGTGCAGAGGAGATAGCGGCTGCACGTGAGATCATTGCAGAGAGACAAAGAACTGAGACACTAAACGCAGTTGAAAAGTCAATCAAATCACGTGTACCAAACTTCAATATGAGTGCGGTAGTTGATGGCTTGAGAGCACTTAACGAAAAAGATCCTCAAAAGGCTGCATTTTATAATGCAAGTGAAGCGGGTTTGGAGATGTATTACAGAGATCATCTTGCAAATGTAGCACAGAGCGATGAGCATAACAGCGGATCACACTCTGGAAGCGGTAGCGATTTTGATGAAACTCTTGCAAAAGCAAGAGCAGGTGACAGAAAAGCTACAAGAGCAGCTTTAGCAAGTTCTAAAGCTTAAATTAAAAACAAAAACAAGGAAATAGCATGGCAGTATTATCAAGTGAAGATGTATTAACTGACGAACAGTCGTTTTATAACACAGTAAGAGTTACCGGTAACGGTATGACAGGATTCTGGGATTCTCTCAGCGAGGGAGAGCCTTTTGAGGGTTCTCCAAAAACAGGACATATATTTTACCAACAAGTAGGCGCTACTGCCGGAACTGACAACAAACATTTAGAGGGTGGTGTTCGTGCTGACAGTGATACGCTGCAAGAGGTTGAACTTAAAAATCATCTACAGATATTAAAGCGTACTTATGGAATCACGAAAAGTGAAAAAGCAGCTACATCAAGAGTAAGTAAAAAAGCACTTGATAGAAGTCGTGATAACTCTATCTTACAGTTACGTTTGGATGTTGAGTTCGCTTTATTGAAAGATAGTGCTCCTGTTCAAAGAACTGTTACAGTTGCAGGTGAGATGGGTGGTGTGAGACACTATATCACTGAAGTAATTGATGCTGCTGATACTGATGTTTTGGATTATACAAAACATATTGAAGCGCCTCTTAAGGCTATGTGGATCAATGGTGTTTTAGAGAACAAGATCATTCTTTGTGGTGTCGATGCGAAATCTTCAATCAATGGGCTTTTAGATGGTTTTAAAACTGCAACGAACAGCGAGAACAAAGTTTCTAAAAATGTTACGCAGATCGAAGATGCTGGCTGGGCTAAAAATGTAGATGTTCAAACTTCTACTTTCTTAGCAGCAAATGAGATGATAATCTATGCTCCTGAGCTTATCAACCCTGTGCTTTTACGTCAAGAAAAAGACAATGAAGTTACAGATAAAAAATATGATGCAGAAGCGTGGGAGAATCTTTTTGAGATGACTCTCCAGGTGTTAGATCCTTATGCTGCGGTATGGGTAAAAAACCTAAAAGTGTAAAAGAGTTCTTTTACAGGGTACTCTTTTTGAGTGCCCGATAAAGGAACATATATGACTTTTAATCAACTGAAAAACAGTGTAGAGGTGCTTTTAAAATCAAGAAGAGAGATATCTCTTCCTGATGCAGAGATATTGAAAACATTGGCATATAAACACATGATGCTTATAGCGAACCGTTACATTGTTAGAAAACTTATATCAAATTCACAAAAGGACAGAGTTCTTCGTACTATCGGTAAGGGGTATTTTTTACGTTTTCCAAAAGAGATAAGCAGCGAGGGTGCTTCTATTGATCTTGATGAGGAACTGCATATAGCAATAGCACACTTCATCGCCAGCGATATAGCCTCAGATCATAAAAATCAAGTAGATTTTAAAAAAGATGCTCAAAAGATTGTTAAAGATTACAGCTTTAAAATTAAAAATACTCAGGAGGTTGTTTATGGCAGTTGAATATAACACGCTTCAAAGTATCTATGATGAGAAGAGCCCATATACAGAGATGGACAGCTTTTCTAATTCTATAGTCGTTGTGTTCAAAGATGAATTCATAGATAAGGTATTAATCGCTTTTGATACCAACTGTGTTGCAACTATGAGCGAAAGTGAGAAATCTTTTTTACTGCGTTTTGCTGAGTATGAAGATGGCGATTTTGAGGATAGTGCAGCTGAGACATTGGATATCTATTTATCTAACATGGTGAATGGAATACCAAATATTAAAAATGAGGATTGTTTATGAGTGAAAAGTTTATTGATATATTAAAAGATATTAGGGATGTGAAGTATCCTGATATAGTTGAGAAGAGTGAGACATCTGCTACTATGCTTGAAGCTGCTACTGTTGCACAAGAAGATATGCAAAATCTTAATGAGCAAACTGTTGCTGCAACTCAAGATGTAGCTGCTAATAAAGAAAAAATAAGACTTGATGCTTTAGTTGTTGCAGCTGATAAAAAAACAGCAGAAAGTTTTGCATCTCAGGCACCAGGTGAAAATGTAATTATTTATACATCCAATGGCGATGGAACATTTAGTGAAGAGGTTACAAATGTATTTTCTGCTAAACACTGGGGTGATAATTATGAAAAGTACACACAGAGAGTATCTACATTAGAGACCGCGCAAGTTGAGGGTGTGATAGGTTTTGCAACAAAAGATGATCTTGATGCTGATCTCGCATATGATGAAAATACAGTAGCTATTGTTACAAATGACACTACCATTGAAAATAATGGTAATTATAGAAAAACAGGTGAGAGCGGTAGCGGTAGTTGGGTACAAAGTTCTTATGATAGGGTAAGTTATTTGTATTCAGATTTAAAAGAATTTAAAAAAACTATTGTAGTCCGCGATAATTTATTTAATCCTGAACTTTTAATTGATAGTGGATATTATCAGGATGCTGATGGTTCCTTGTCTACAAATAAAAATTTTGACACTCAAATAGCATCTGGGTTACATGATGTCGAAGGTAATGAAACTTACGCATTCCCTACTGATAATTATTTCTATCGTGCACACGAGTATGATGCTGCGCGAAATTGGTTAGGTGAACCGACTGTAACTAAAACTGATGGTGTTGGGACAATTACAACAAAAACTAATACACGTTATCTGGCTGTTTGTTGGATAGATGGTGATAATGAACACCCTGAATTGGCGAGTACATTAATTAGCTCTTTTAGTATTTCTAATGGTACTCATATTTTACCATATACAAGTTATGATAGTGCTCATATAGCTAATGAAATAATTGACAATAATGATATTATAAAAGATTTACAAGATACATCTGTTCAGTTAGTTAAGTCATATTCTCGAAATATGTTCAATAAATCAGCTGCGTCTGGTGGTTATTTAGGTTCAAGCAGTGGTGAAGTAAGTAATACTGATATAAGTGAATCTGCACATTCTGATTTTATATCTGTAGTGTCTGGAAACTCTTATACTATTTCAGGTAGAGACGTGTCAAATACAAGATGTATAGTGTTTTATGATGTAGATAAAAATATACTTCCTGCAATCGGAGATAACTATGAGGATGTCCCTCTTAATGGGACTATAATAGCTCCATCTGATGCAGTATATGTTAGATTTACATTGCGATATGATAGTGTTGGAACATTTGATAATGTGCAGTTTGAAGATGGTGATGTGTCAACTGATTATGTTGCATATGGATATAAATTTATTGTTGATGATAAATACATTAATTTTCCGGAAGTTAAATCTGTTGCAGAGTTGACTTCTCATATAACAATAGAAAATTCAGATAAGATCGCTGTATTTGGTAATAGTTATACTGAGGGTTATACGATGCGAGGGAAGCATTATCTTAATAATTTAAGTATGTTCTCTGATTTTCAGTTTAGAAATTTTGGTAGAAGTGGCGATGATCTACTTGAAATTATGGATAGAATTAGAAAAAACTACACTTGGTTCGGTGATGTTCCAGTACGTGAATGGGGTATCACTTATGGAATTATTGCATGTAGAGATAACAATGGAGCCACTTATAATATAAATATAGATACTTATTATGAAAATACTAAAAAATTAGCGTTAGAAATAGAGGCTTTGGGTGCTGTTCCTATTCTATCTACTGAGCATCAAAATTATGATTATTTATTTAATAGCTTTCAAAGATTATCTCATGAAAGAAACTATATGTTTATGGATTGGGGAAAATTCGCATATAAAAGTATGGATGGTAATTATTTTGATCCTATATTCAAAGCAGGGCATCCTGCAACTCGTACATCTTGGATGTGGGTGAATGGTATGCGTAAATATCTTGATACTCTTCCTAAACCGAAGCAAGGTATTAAATTGTTTAGAGTTCGTGATAATATTGATGTAAGCAATTCTGACAATTTACTCTATGAAACTATTTATGATAGGGCAAAAATATATAAAGAATTGGAAATTGGGAATACAGCACTTACCGCTGATACCGAAAAATATTTTGATAGATTGCAAGAGGATACAGTATATGAAAGTACACTTGATGAGTATCAAAAAATACAACATAAGCAATCAGTTCAAATTGGTGATAATCTACTTGCTGAAATAATTATTCCATACACATCTGATAATGTTACAAGTGTTGATATTGCTGTAAACTTTGTAGGTGTGACGAATGTTTATGTCAAGAAAACACTTGGGCTCACAGCTTATCTTCCTATTGATGGAACTGATGATACTTACCAAGCTAATTTTGAAAATCCTGTTTGTGAGTGGTTTGAATTAGAAATTTTGGATGGAACAGTCACCATCCCTGCGTCTATTTTTAAAGATGCGATTGTGTATGATAAATTTAGCTTATTATTCCGAGGGAGTGCGATTACTATATCTGACATTTCTGTGGACTGTACAGGAACTAAGTTAAAGATTCTAAATAAATCTTCTTTGTGTAAAAAAACAAATGGTATAGAGTTACTTACTGATAATCTTTTAGATGATGGTACAGCGTGGGAGGATATAGAAAATGTTACATCTGTAGCACAAGTATCTAGTTATGCAGATTCAAATGTAAAAGAGCATTATCCATCAGGGATAACAACAGTAAGAGAGATAGATATAAATACTGTCTTAAAACAACAACTGTTAGAAGTTGATGATGATTACGAATATAAAATAGCTAAAGTAAAAATCTTATGTCGTTATTTCCCAGAATATGCAAGTGATGATACAAAGGCTGCCAACTCTTTAATTAAACGTGGATCATACGATTGTGCTGATTTAAAAGTAGCTATTGATTATACATATAGAGATAAATTAGTACAAATAGCAAAAGAACCAGTTGGATTATTTTGGCAGGAAGTTGTAGTTGATACTATTATTCCTACGCACACAAATAATCTAGTTATAACATCTGCTGATTTACCAATTCAGATAGCAAAAGTCAGCGTAACATTATATTAAGGAAAATAAAATGCAAACAACAACACAAGAGATAATTTACCAGGTGCTTATGATCTTAGTAAGTGTATCAATCGTAGGTGTAGCGGGTTATGTCCGTAAATATATCAACACTAAAGTTAAACTTGAAGAGTATGGGCTTAGTAAAGAGAAGTTAAATACATTGTTAAATGAGGCTGTGCTTTTCGCGGAGCAAAAAGGCAAAGAGTACGCCAAAC
>Ga0256828_1000277_pt1 | contig 35545 bp, 34 predicted proteins | sample CV88metaG_FD_185993 | JGI IMG/M metagenome (GOLD analysis project Ga0256828, IMG submission 185993) | Hydrothermal vent microbial communities from East Pacific Rise, Pacific Ocean - CV88 | ecosystem: Environmental > Aquatic > Marine > Hydrothermal vents | place: Pacific Ocean: East Pacific Rise...
ATATCAGGTATAATACCTTTTTCATACATATAACCCAATTTATTCTGAGCTTCTTTATTTCCACTCTTAGCAGCACTAGAAAGCCATATAAAAGCTTGTATTAGATTTTTTTCTACACCAATACCATTATAGTACATAATAGCAAGATTGTATTGAGCTGTTACATTATTTTCATAGGCTAGTTTATTGTAAATATTAAAAGCTTTTTTATATTGCTTATTTTTATAATACTCACTAGCTTCATTAAATTCACTTGCATTTAATAAAGAAACAATAAGAAAAATAAAAATTAAAGCTTTCATGTTATTTTACAAGTTTTATACTATCTAGGGCTTTTAAATTTATAAACTTTGAGCTACTATTAACATCGCTTGTGTTTATATATTTGCTATTTGGTAAAACAATATTGTCCATTTTTTCAAGTTTTATTGGTTTTACAACAGAATCTAAGTCTATATTGTTAGAATTTTTAGCTTTTTTTGTTGTGATTAAATCTTCTTTTGTGGCAGCTTTATCTTTATTATAAATCCTATTACATAATATACCATCAAAGTTAAGCTTTAAATTATGCTCTAAGCAAGTAGGCCATGTTTTTTTTAATCCAAGTATATAGTTTATTCTATCCCAGATAAATTTATGTTCTTTTTGATTTGTGATTAGTTTTTCATCATCAAAATAATCATCTTTATGATTGATTTTTAGTTTTGCAATTACTGTATTATTATCAGTTGTAGTTGTAATATAAATAGTATTTATTTCTAAATCAGCACTATATATTTTAAACTTAGTAATAGCTCTTGTAGCTTTAATTGAATCTGCTTGAGAATCTATTCTAAATCTATCATCAGCTAATAATACGACTTTTTTAGCAGCATTTAAAATATAATCATTTTGAATATTTTTATACACCATAGTAGAATATAAAGGTTCATTTTTAGCACAACCACTAAAAAATAATATTAGTAATATTGTTGTTATAATATATTTTTTCAATTTTTCACCTCTTTACTTGCTCCATCAAAATTGATTGATTTTAATACTTGATGAGTATTTTCAGAGCTTACCATATCTGCATATAGTTTAATATTATTTGCAATACAGAAATCAGATATATTTCTTAGAATATTTTGTTTTTGTTTATCAAGTACATCAGTATAATCAGAATGAACTCTAATATAATCAAGGCTAACTTTTTCAAGTTGATCAAAACTAAGATCATTAAAGTTAAATCTTTTTAGTATTATATGACCATCAAATCTTTTTAAGTTATTTGTGAAGTTCAAGAAATCATCAAAGTTATTTTTAGCTGCAAATGATGTTATACTAAATACCACACTATTTTTTGTATCACTATAGTCATATAATAGTTTTGATTCTAACCAAGTGATAAAATTATCATCTTTTATAGAATCTATAGATAAATTAATTGCAAGTTTATAATCAATATTGCTATTTTGAATAAATTTAAATGTTTTTTCTACAACATCTTTATCGAAATCTATTGCTTGTTTTAAATCACTAGCAACAGAGATAAATGTACCTATTGGTATATTTTTACCATCAAGATCGATTAGGTTTGGAGATACCTCTTTTAATACTAATTTATCATTATTGTATTCATAAGTATCATATTTATAAGATAGTGTAAATGCACTATTTTTAATAATAGAAGTTACTACTTTACTTAGTTGTTCATTTTTACTATTTAATTTTTTATTATCTTCATTGTAGAAAGAAATTTGTTTTGGAATATTTACTGTTTTATTAAATGTAGCATCAAGTTTATTTAAAATAATTTGTGTAGAACTATAAGTATCTAGTGGCAATGAACAAAGATGTGCTATTTTTGTTTTGATATTAAATTCATCTTTTATTAAAATAATCTCATTTGAAAGGATATTTAAAAACTTATTCATATCTTCAAAAGATATATTTTTAGCAATAAGTGTAAATTCACTACCATATATTCTAAATAACATCATTGAATATTTAGAATCAGATGATATTATTGTATTTATTTTATTTACAAAAGATAAGATTAAATTGTTTGTTTCATTTATAGTATGAGTATTTGAAAAATTTATCATACATAAAAGTTTTATTTTTACAAGATAAGAATCAATTTTGTTAAGAAATAAGTTTTTGATTTCTGCTTCAAAAATCTTGTTGTTTGGAAGACCTGTTAAACCATCTGTAGATACTTTTAATTCTAATTGATTTCTATTTACATTTAGTTCATTTATAATTGTAGCCATCTTCTTAGATATTTTTGAAATATCTATTGAGATATCTTTTATATCATCATAAACTAATTTTTCAGAATCAAATTTATAAAAATTATTATCAAGTATATCTTTTGTATAATTTTTTAACATTTTTAGATATTTATTTGTTGTATTTTGCATAACATAATAATTTATAAAAAAGAATACTAGTAATAAAAATATAAATAATGAACTATAATAAATAAGAAATAGTTTTATTTCTTGTTTGATAGTATGATAAATATAATCATTGTTATATTTGTATAAGATATTTGCAAATTCATTATTGTATATATATAATGTTTTTAACCTAGGTTCATTTTCTAATTTTAAATAATCAATAAGTTTTTGTGTAAGAAAATTATTTTTATTTTCTACTTCATTTATATAGTTTGGTAGAGTATAATTAATAGTAGATATAATATTTAGTGTTGTTATTTGATTTTCTGCTTGTGCTTTTATATATAAATCTTTTGTCGCTAAAGTACTATCTTTTAATACAATTACACTAACTGTAGTAGAAAAAGGTAATATTGTCCCTTGACTTGCATCTATACTTATATCATTTAATTGCCATGACATATCTATTTTTTTATCAGAATGTAAAATTATACTTTTATTTGTTAGATAATAATGTACATAAGATAATCTAACATATTTATATTTATTTGATGATACTAATCTATCTAACAATAAATTAGTATCTTTTAATTGGTTGTTTAAAATATGTGGTTTTACTTTTTCGTAGAAGTTGTTAAATTCTAAATCTCTTTGTACACTTTCTTGTTTTATTATATTGTTTGCAAATGTATCAAAATATAAATAAGCAGTAGTAAATAATAATAATAAATAAATAAAAATACTACTAAATAAATATTTTATTATTAACATTACTTTTTACTCTTCTTTTTATAAGCATTTTTACTTAGTTCAAGATTACCTGTTTTATATAATACTTGCTTTCTAGCTACACCTTCTATCGTTGGCTTATTTCTTGATAAGTTTTTAGGAAGATTTTTAATTGCTTCTTTTGCATCTTTTTTATTTGAATATAATCCATACATAACTTTATAATATGTTTTACCATTTTTTACAAATGCAACTGTAAATGTATTGTTTTTAATATTGTTTCTTTGAACAAATCTTTTTGCATTGTCTTCATTCATAAATACTGCCATATTAGTAGTATAATAAATACTAGGATCAGCACTTAAAAACTTCTCCATAAATTTTTTGTCATTATAATGGTATGTTACTTTTGAATTTGATTTTTCAAAATCACTTTTACTTATTATAATTGGTGCTTTTTTATTTTTTGCTTTTTTAATATCTATAAGTTTTTTCTTTTCTATTTTTACATCATCTTTTGTAGCTTCAATTATATGTGTTTTTATAACTTTTGGAATATTAAATTTCTCAAATTCATAATAAAGTTTTTGTTTATTTTCAATTTTTTCTATAATAGGATGGTAGTTTTTAACTAAAAGAGGCTTTTTATTTAATGCTTCTAGTGCTTCAGAGTAAGTTTTAAATACTCCATATACAACTTTTACCCATTTCCCTTCTCTTCCATACTTAAATACAAATGATTCATCTTGTATATTATGATTTAACAGTAAAATCTCTGCTTTTTCCATACTAGAAAGAGATACAACATTTATAGTAAAATAATTTTTATCAGCACTTAAGAATTTCTTTTTAAATGCTGGATTTGTTTGGAATTTTTTAGGCTTAATAGGTTTTATTACATATGGTTTAATATATGTTGATAAGCCATCTACATAAGCTAAATAATCATGTTTTATTTGTTTTACCTTTTTTATAGTAAACTTTTTATTACTTGCTTGATTTAAATTATCATTTAGTTCATTTATTGCTTCTTGTTTAGTATTATAAATACCATGAGAAATTTTAGTAGCAACTTTTACTTTTTTGTTTAAACTATCTTTTAGTAATAATCCATTGTTTTTATAAAAATCAAAAGTAAATGAATCAGCAATTAATCTATTTAATTTTAGATAATTATATGCTTCATAGTTATTTTTAAATTCACTAATTTCAATTGTATATTTATTGTTATTTGCTTGTAAAAATTTATCTTTAAAGTTTACAATATCATCAAATGTGTATTCTTGAATTAATTCTAAATAGCTATCAGTTGCTAGTTTTAGATTTTTTATTTCTTCATTTATAGATGTATTCATCTCTACAAATTTTTCTTGGTCTTGAACATTGGCAAAATCAATAAAACTTGAATCTTCATAATTTATACCAAAAAAACTTGCTAATTGATTTGTTTGATTTAAAATTTTAAACATATTTGTTAAATAATCTTTTTTAAATTTTATCAAATTTGTTTTTGCTGTATTTAGTTGTCTTTGACCTTGTAATAAAACTTGTAAATCTTGTTCTCCTAGTTGGAATCCTTCCCAATAAACATCAACCATTCTTTTTGATGCTCTTATTTCATCTTGAGTACTTTTAAGAGATTTTGTTAAAGATTTTACAGAATTATAAAGTTTTGAAGTATTCCATGATAATTTTTTTATCTCTTCTTGGTATCTATATTGTAACTCTTCTATTGTACTATATACATTGCTAATAGAGTTCATATCTTTATTTTTATTATATATGTTATATCTAAATGATAATTTTGCTGTATATAATTGTTCATCATCTATATAATCTTCTTGATTTAAAATATGAGACATTTTCATTTGTAAATCAATTTTTGGCATCATTTTATTTTTAAAACTTTTTAGCTTATGTTTTGTACCTTTTATGTTCAATCTATAATTGATTAATGTCAAATTGTTTTTAATGATTTGTTCTTTTAATTCTTCAAATGTGCCAATTTTAATTGAAAAGTTTTTTTCATAAGGTTTTGTATTTTTGAACTTATCACTTAAAAGGTATAAGTAATAATCCATAGAATCTGCTAATTTTGATTTTGTATTGTTTAATTGTGTTTGTGCATTTGCAACACCAGCTTTTATTGCAGCTAAATCACCTACATTTATAGCTCCACTATCAAATTTTACTTGAGATATTTCTAGTATTTTAGATAGCTTTTCCATATTTTCAGAAGTTAAATCAACTTTTTCTATATCAAATAACAATCCAAAATAAGCTTTTATAGCATTTTGAATAGTTTTATTTAATATTATTTGATATTTATTTTTAGCTTCTTTATATTTTGTTTTTAATGTTTTTATTTTTAATTTAGTAGCACCACCAGAATAAATAGGTTGATCAATTGTTACTTTATATCTTTGATCGTGTATTACTTTAGTTTCTCTATCTCCAATTTCTGGTTGAATAACAGCATATCTTTTTTCTACTTTTGTATCAAGTGAAAAATTAACTGTAGGTAAATAACCATTTTTTCCTTCACTATATGCAATTTTACTTTGGATTAACTTTTCATTCGCAGCTTTTAATGTATTACTTGCAGCAAGTGTTTCAAGAATAACTTTTTTTAAACTGATTTTTTCATATTTAGAAAAATCAAGATTATTTCTTATATCATTATATTCTTGATTTTTAAGAGGATCTTCTTTTGCTAGTTTACTTTTATCTTCATTTTGTTGATTCTTTTTAGCATTTGATAAAATATCAAGAGGATTTTCTTGAGGATTATTTTTATTATTTGATTTAACTATTTGAGGTACATCTTCATCTTCAATTGCTAATTCAAAATCATCTTCAGCATAAATATTTAAACTTAAAAGTGATACTAATAAAAGTAATATATAATTCAATTTTTTAATCATCTAATGCACTTTCACTACAATAAATCCAAATTTAGAATCTAAATCATCTGGAATTTTTATATCTTTATCATTTAATTTTAAATGTACATTTTTCATGTTAAATTTAAACTTCTTTATTAATGTTCTAGTTGCAATAATTCTACCTAAAGATATTTGTTTAGTTACAGTTAAACTAACTTGATCTTTTGGATCAATAGAAGATAATGTTACTTTTGCATTAGGATACTTCGATTTTATTTTATTCATAAATGCTTTTAATTTAATAATAATAGGTTCATCTATAAATATTTCATTTCCATTAAACTTAACATAAAATATTCTATCTTTTTGTTCTATTTCTTGTATTTGTTCTTGATTTGTTTGTTTTTTATCTGCTAAATCTTCACCAGCTGATTCTATATCTGTTGCTGCTGTTAGGTATTCTTGCATTGCTTGTGTTGTAAGTTCTGTCATGTCAGTTGTTTGTAGAACTTTATCTTCTGGCTTTAAATCTTCTTTTCTTGCTTCATCTACTCTTATAACATCATTAGTTTCAGTTAAAATAATCTTATCTGTTGCAATAGATCCATCATATTGAATTTTGAATTTAAATTGAGCATAGTAACCTACATTTACAATAAGTACTAATAAAAATAATAATAAAACCAAAATTACTGAAGAAAAAATATCAACAAATGATGGCCAAGGGTTAAACTCTTCTAAACATTTATTTGCCATTGTTTATTAGTTACCTTTTCCTAGTTTGTTATTTTCTTCTATTAGCTGTGTTAAATTTCTTATTGTTTTATGCTGACTAGAAATAGAACTACTTACTCTATTTATAGCATCTTCAAGTGTTGATGTTGCAGAAAATTGATTTATATTTAACTCTTTTAAAGATTTTGAAATATTTTCAAATATAACAGTTTCTTGTTCTTTTGCTTTATTTGTTTGTTCTAGGTATTGCATAAGTTGTTTATATATAAGCTCACTTGATTTATTTGCTGTATTAATACTTTGGGCTAAATCACTCATACTATCTACAAATATATCCATAAAAGCAGTGCTTCCTGTTGTTATATTGTTTGTAGCAACTGCACCTTCACCTATTTGTTCATTTGATTGACTTATTCGTTTTAGAGTTTCACTTGATTGAGACTCTATTAATTTACCTTTTAACCAATCTTGAATATCTTCACTAAATGCTGCTTGTTGTCTTGAAAGTATATATTGTAATATATTTAAAATAATAGCTGCAGCAACACCAAATAATGATGATGAAAATCCAACAGCCATACCACCAAGTGGACCAGCAAATTGAGCCATAATCTCACCAATATTGATATCTCCACCTAAACTTAAAATAATAGAACCCATATCATCAATAGCTTTTAAAAGTCCACTAAATGTACCAAAAAGTCCTATCATAAGTGATGTACCAACGAAAAATGATATATAACCTTTTGTATTAAAAAATTGTTCTTCTAGCCAAAGTGATACATCTTTTGCTTCACTATCAGTAAAAAATAAAACACCTTTTTTAGCTCTTTTTTCAAACATATTTGCAATAGTAGCTGGCATAAGTTTACCTATACCTTGTAGATAAAATTCCAGTTGCTCACCTTTTTTGTAAGATAAAACACCAAATGTACCAGCAAGCATAGTAAGTCTAATTGAAGATTGCATTATTACAATAAAACCAATCATAAATATTGCAAGAATACCAGAGTTAAAAGTTAGTGTTGCTTGAAATGAACTAACAACAGCATCATAATTAGCAATAATTATAAATATTATAAATAATGAAAATATAAAATATATTTTTAGAAGTTTTAATCGTCTCATATATTAATTTCCTAGAACATAAATAATAAAATAGATATAACTAAACCAAGTGATACATAAGTAACAGATTTAACCATTTTGTCAACTAATGAAACAAAACTATCACTTTTTTCCATTCTATTTGCAAAAACAAATAATCCAATATCTAATCCATTTATATCTGTTACTTGTTTGTAAGATCTGAAATATTTATCATCATTATCATAATGAACTTTTAGTGAATGTTTAAATGTTTTTTCATCCATCTCTCCTAAAGTGCTATAAAATCTACTAGAATAATTACCTTGTTTTACAACATATTGAGAAACAACATTTTTAAATTTACCAGTTTTTGCTTTTAGTGAAAGCTTAACAAGCATTTTTTTATCCATCATAAACATAAATTGTAAATCTTTTTTCTCATATGTTTTTTTCAGTGAATGTACAGACTGTTTAACTTCTATAAGACCCAAGAAATCTTTTTGATCAAATATAGGTTTGATTAATGTAATATATACACCAGTAGCTTGTGTTTCTATACCAAATATTTCTGTTTTAGATCGAAGTAAACTAGCTATAGTTGATCTATAGTTATTTGTAGTATCTAAGCTGGGATAAAAATTAAATGTTAGTGGATATTTTGTTTTGTTATCAAAAAGTTTATTGTATTTTTCTTCAAGTTTAGTAATTTCTTCTTTTTTTAAAGATTTGATAGTATCAATAGTAGTTTTTTCTGAAACTATAATATTTGCAAGTTTTTCATATAATTCTTTTTTTGAATCTAATACTTCATTGATTGATTGTTCAGAGTTATTTGCAATAGTAGTATAAACATCTTTTTTAATACTTCCTGTCATAGTCATAATTAGGTACATAAATAGCATAATACCACTAATAGATATAACTGAAAGTGTAGTAAAGAACAAACCTTTATTTCTTTTTAATCTTGAAAATAGTTCTTGTATTTTTTTTATAAAACTAAACATATTGTAATTATTCCTTACTTTTAAATATTGTAACTTTAATGTATTATAATAGTAAAAAATCACTTAATATATAATTAAGTAATGCTTAAATAATAATTTTAATAAATTTAATAATTTTATATGAAATTAATTTTTATTTTAGATTCTTTATGATAAAGTTTTTACATCAAAATTAAGGAGATAAAAATGGCAGTTAAAATTACAGATACATGTATTAATTGTGATGCTTGTTTAGATGAGTGTCCAACAGAATCTATCGTTGATAACGATGAGAACCCAACAGGTGAGGATACATATTATGTAAACGCTGACACTTGTACAGAATGTATTGGTGATCACGATGAACCAGCATGTGCAGAAGCTTGTCCTACTGAAGGTTGTATTGTATGGGATAACCCAACAACTGAAGGTAAAGTTGACGGTGAGCCTTGCGTAGAAGACTAATATCTTCTTCAATAAGAAAGCTAAGAGTTCGCTCTTAGCTTTTTTTTTGCTTAAAAACAGCGTCTTTTAAGTTTAAATTTTGTATAATCGCCAACTTGATTGCCACATTAAGAAAAAATATATGACAATATATACCTTTTCTTAATGTGGTAATAATAATTAAAAACACGGAGTAATACTATGGAACAAACTTTATCTATAATCAAACCAGATGCAGTAGCAAAAAATGTTGTTGGACAAATTTTAGCAAGATTTGAAAATGCAAACTTAAGAATAGCTGCAACTAAAAAAATTCAATTAAGCCAAGCAGATGCAGAAGCTTTTTACGCAATTCACGCAGAGAGACCTTTCTTTAGAGACTTAGTAGATTTTATGATTTCTGGACCAGTTGTAGTAACTGTTTTAGAAGGTGAAAATGCAATGCAAGTTAACAGAGATTTAATGGGTGCAACTAATCCAAAAGAAGCAGCAGCTGGAACAATTAGAGCTGATTTTGCTGATTCTATTGATGCTAATGCTGTACATGGTTCAGATAGCGTTGAAAATGCAGTAAATGAAATTAACTTTTTCTTTGCTCAAAGAGAAATTTGCTAGTAGCATACAATGAAAATTGAATTCTCAAAACTACCAAGAACAAAAAGTGAATTTGAAATTAATTCAAATTCAGTTAAATTTTTAGGTAATTTTTGTAGAATATCAGGAACAATCGCAAAAATAGATTCAAAAATTATAGGAGACTATGATGTTGAATGTTGTAAATGCGGTAAAAACATAACTAAAAGTATAGATGAAAATATTGTTTATACTTTAAGTGATGCACCTATTTCATCAAAAGATGAAAGAGATGGTGAGATTATTATTGAAATTAATAATCATATAGTAGATTTTGAAGAAATTTTAAATAGTGAATTAGAATCTATTAAAAGTGATTATTATTTTTGTGATGATTGTGATACAAATGAAACATTTGTTGATATAGAAATATAAAATTAAAAAGGATAAAAAATGGCAGTACCAAAGAGACGAGTTTCACACTCAAGAAGTGCGAAAAGAAGAACACACTATAAAATTACATTAAAAAGACCAGTTAAAGATACAGATGGAACATGGAAAATGCCTCATAATGTAAACCCAACTACAGGTGAATACAAAGCATAATGTTAAAAGTAGCAATAGATGCAATGGGAGGGGATTTTGGTCCTGCTCCTATTATTGAAGGTTTAATATCTGCTTTAAAGAAAAATAAAAACTTTAAAGCAATTGCTGTAGGTTCAAAAAATGAACTTTTACCTTTAATTCCTCAAAAATTCTCATCAAGAATAGAAATAATAGATTGTAATGATGTAATTTCTATGTCAGATAGTGCAACAGATGCACTAAAAAGAAAAGAATCAACAGCTTATGTAGCAATTCAATTAGTAAAAGATGGTTTAGCAGATGCTTATGTAAGTGCTGGACATAGTGGTGCTAGTATGAGTCTTGCAACACTTAGAATAGGAAGAATTAAAGGTGTAAGTCGTCCTGCTATTGCAACGCTTATGCCAACAGTAGATAGTAATACTTTAGTACTTGATGTAGGAGCAAATGTAGATTGTGAAGCAAAACATTTACAAGAATTTGCAATTATGGGTCAAGTATATGCAAAAGAAGTATTAGGTATAGATCAACCTCTAACTGGATTATTAAGTAATGGAGAAGAAGAAAGTAAAGGTAACGAAGTTACTAAAGAAGCTTTTAAATTACTTGTAGATTTACCAGATTTTGTTGGTAATGTAGAAGGAGCTGATATTTTCAATGGAACTACAGATGTTGTAGTTTGTGATGGATTTATTGGAAATATTATGTTAAAAACAGCAGAAGGTGTAGCTGATACTATTGGAAAAATAATCAAGCAAAATTTACGAAAATCATTAGTATCTATTTTAGGTGCAGTATTAATGAGAAAAGTATTTAAAAGCTTAAAAATAAAAGTTGATTATGCTGAATATGGTGGAGCACCATTAATAGGTGTTAAAGCTCCAGTTATTATTGCTCATGGAAAATCAAATGCTAAAGCAATGCAAAATGCTATTTTTCAAGCAATTGCTGCAGCACAATCTGATCTTACTGAAAATATTCAGTTAAGATTAGAGGAATTAAAAGGTTAATATTATGTATGCATCATTTAAATCTATTGGAGCTTATATTCCAGAAGAGATAAGAGGTAATGATTGGTTTATTCAAAGAATGGATACAACTGATGAATGGATTACTAAAAGAACTGGTATTTCACAAAGAAGAATTGCTTCAAAAGAACAAAATACAAGTGATTTAGGAGTTGAAGCTGCTAAGCTTGCTATTTCAAGATCTGATATTGAAGTAGAAGATATTGATTTAATAGTATGTGCTACAATTAGTCCTGATTATTATTGTATGCCTTCAACTGCATGTTTAATATCTGAAAAATTAGGTATAAAAGATGTAATGGCTTTAGATATAAGTGCTGCTTGTACAGGATTTATATATGCTCTTAGTGTAGCGAAAGCATTTATTGAATCTGGTATGAAAAAAAATGTACTAATTATAGGTGCTGAAAAATTATCAAATATCGTTGATTATACTGATAGAACAACATGTATGTTATTTGGTGATGGTGCAGGGGCTGCTGTTATATCTGCTACATCAAATAAAGATGAAGCAATATTAGATATAAACTGTAGTGCTGATGGAAGTCAAAAAGATTTACTATTAACTCCAGGTGTACAAAGTGCTGAAGCTACATTTATGCAAATGAAAGGTAATGAAACTTTCAAAGTTGCAGTTAGAACACTAACTAAAGATGTAGAAAATATAATGAAGAAAAACAATATAACTCAAGATGATATTGATTTATTTATTCCTCATCAAGCAAATTATAGAATAATCAAAGCTGTTGGTGATGCACTTAAATTTGATGATGATAAAAAAGTATTAACAGTACATAAATATGGAAATACATCTTCTGCATCAATTCCTATGGCAATAAATGATTGTTATGAAAGTGGGCGATTAAAAGCTGGAGATACTATGATATTAGATGCTTTTGGTGGTGGACTTACATGGGGATCAGCAATAGCTAAATTTTGTGGAAAATAGATCTTAGTTTATTAAAAAAGAAAAGCTTTGAGATTATCTCAAAGCTTTTTTTATGTTTATAATTTACCCTTTAATTTAAAAGCATTCATACTTCTTTGTTTTTGAAGATCTTTTTGAAATACCTTATCAATTGTTGCAACAGGATTAATAAATAATATTGAATCTTCAAGTCCTAATTGAAATATACTATGATATGGCATTGAACAAACACTACCAAAATTACTAGAACCAAATCCAGTTTCAAATTCTATATGATTATCAAATATTTTTAATGAAGAAAAAGTAAAATTTGCAAGAGTAAACATTGTATATTCATTTAACCTTTCATATATACTTTGAGGTAATTTTGGATTAAATTCTATATGTTTAAGTTTTACAGTAATATTAAATTGTGTAGTGTTTTGATGTAAATATTCAATAACCTCTTTTACTTGTCTTGATGTTAATTGTTCATAACTATCTTTGTGTATTAATGTACTTGTCATTTTTTAATCCTTTATAATAAAATCTTCTAAAATATCAAAATCAATCATTGCATTTAAAAGAGCAATTTTTTTTGATTCTTTTAACATTTTAACACTTATATCTTTTTGTAATATTAAATTATTATCAATATATCTATTTCTTGATGTTCCTATAAGTAAAGGTTCTTTTGGTGTTAACCATCTGTTATCATAATAAATAGCAATATTAGCAATAGATGTATCTGTAAGAAGATTATTTTTTATTATTATAATTTCATCTTCTTTTATATTTTCTTTCAATTTATCAATACAATCTCTATTTAGATATTTTTTACTATAATTTATATTATTATCATATACTAATTTAAATGACTTTATATTTTTTTTATAATATTCATCGTATTGAATATCTAAAATACCAGAATGATTATATATAACTTTACATTTTAGAAGTTTTTCATTTGGTGGATAAATATACTCTTCTAAATTTATATTTATACCTATAGTTCTTGATATTCTTTTTTTATGATATTGTATATTATAAACTTCATAATCATTACATTTTATTGTTTCAAAGTATGTTTCATTCATGGTATATAAACCTTATTAATCATCTCATTATATTCATCAATACAATTACTATCAATAGTAATTCCACCACCACTTTTATATATTAAATTATCATTTTGTTTTTCTATAAACCTAATAAGTACAGAAGAATCTAGTGTTTCTCCATCAAATATTCCCCATATTCCAGTATAAAAATCTCTATTATAATTCTCAATATTTTCTAAGATTTTAATAGTAGATTTTTTAGGAGTACCAGTGATACTTCCAGCAGGTAATAATTTTGTAATAATATTACCTAATTGTTCATTCCAATTATTAGATAATTGACCAGTTATTTTAGAAGAACTTTGATATAGCTCTTTATTACCTGCATTTATTTTTTCAATATATCTAAATTTATCTACTTTTACATTTGAAGATACTATTGATAAGTCATTTCTGATTAAATCAACCACCATAGTATGTTCAGCCAATTCTTTTTGATTATTTAATAAAATATCTTTTGCATTTTTTATATTTGCATCAATTGTCCCTTTCATTGGGTATGATGATATAGAATTATTAGATATTTTTATAAATGTTTCAGGTGAAAAACTAACAAATTTATCTTTATAAAATAGATTGTATTTAGAATTTGCATTATTATAAACAGAATTTAAATCTAAATCATCTAGTATAATACTAATATCTGTTAGATTAGCAATATATGTATTTCCTTGTTTTATATTATTTATAATACTATTAAACTTTTTTTGATATTGCTCATAATTTGGTTTTATTATTTTTAATAAATTATTTTTATTTGTAGTTGGATTGTCATTTATATTATATAAGATATTTTGAGGTAAATTACTCAACGGTATAACATCATAAGATTTTAAATCATAAGAGATTATGAAAAAAAAAGGTGTTTTATTTTTACCATAATAATTTAATTTTGAAATTAAATCCACTCAAATATCCTTTTTTTTTGAAATTATATAGCTATTTGTCTTTAAAACATATATGTAACAATTTGTTACATATAGTTTTATAATGCAAAGCAAATAGTATAAAACAATGTTACATTTTAACACAATAATAATTTCTTTTTATAATGTTATTTTATTCAATAAGATAGTTTTTACATAACTTTAGCTATTATTGACTTAATTATTGTCGATTAAAATATAAAATTTTATCGATTAAAGGGAGAAAAAATGGAACATATGGATTTTGCACATCCTTATTTTGGGGCGTTTATAATGTTTATTGCAACATTTGGTGCATTTACAGCAACAACAGCGTTATCAAGATTTATTAGTAGAAAACTAGCAAGACTAGACACAGAAAAACTTAAATGTACAATTTACGAATGTGGACCTGAAGTAAATAAACAACCAAATACTATTTCAGTACAATTTTATTTAATGGCTTTATTATTTATATTATTTGATGTAGAGATTATATTTATGTTTCCATGGGCTGTAGATTTTAAAGTTCTTGGATGGTTTGGATTTGTAGAGATGATATTATTTATAGTATTACTTGCAATTGGTTTTATATATGCATGGAAAAAAGGAGCACTTGAATGGCACAGCATAAAGTAAATTATTTAGCAGAAGGTGGTGCTCCAATAGCACTTACAACTGTTGATAAAATAGTAAATTTTGGTAGAAGTAACTCACTTTGGCCTATGACTTATGGATTAGCATGTTGTGCTATTGAGATGATGGCTTCAGGAGCATCAAGATTTGACTTCGATAGATTTGGTACTATTTTTAGAGCCTCTCCTAGACAATCTGATGTATTAGTTATTGCTGGTACACTTACAAAAAAACATGCAGAGTTTTTAAGAAGACTGTATGATCAAATGCCAGATCCAAAATGGGTTATTTCAATGGGATCATGTGCAAATACAGGTGGTATGTTTAATACTTATGCAACAGTTCAAGGTGCAGATAGAGTAATACCTGTAGATATTTATCTTCCAGGATGTGCTCCAAGACCAGAAACTTTACAATATGCATTAATGTTATTACAAAAAAAGATTAGAAGAAATCCTGCAGGATTAGCACAAAAAGCAAAAAGGTTAGTTTAATGAGAGCGTATCAAAATAAAAAAGATGTTCAAAAAAAATCTTATTACAATGATAGATTTTTTGTAACTCCTCAAACTCCAAAAGAGCCAATATTTAATGACTCTACATATAGTAATGATGTTTCATCTTTAAGTAAAAAAGTTGAAATTTTAAATTCTTATATTGAATTAGGTGAATTAGTTGTTTATATTAATCCACAAGATAATATTACAGCTATAAAACATGCAAAAGAGATTATGGCATATGATATGCTTATGGAATTATCAGCTATTGATTATGTTGCAACAAGAGATGGATTTGAAATATTTTATGAAATGTTATCAACATCAAAAAGAAAAAGATTAAGAATTAAAACATTTATTCAAAAAGATCAAGCAATAGAATCAGTTGAACCATTATTTAGAATGGCAGATTGGTCTGAGAGAGAAATGTTTGATATGTTTGGAATTAAAGCAAATAATCACCCATACTTAAAAAGAATTCTTATGCCTGATGATTGGGAAGGACACCCTTTACTTAAAACTTATCCTTTACAAGGAGATGAAGCAGCTCAATGGTATGAGGTTGATAAAATCTTTGGTAAAGAAGCAAGAGATGTAATTGGACCAGAACAAAGAGATGAAGCAGCAATAGATAGATATGATACTACTAGATTTGCTAGACTTGGTCATGAAGTACCATATGCTACAGATATTACTGATGGTAAAGAACCAGATCATACTCCTCTTGCATATCAAGAAGAAGATGGTGTTAGAATTGGTTCAAGTCCAAGACTTGTAACGAAATTTGATGAAAATGAATCTGTACAATTAAAAGAGAGAAGATAATATGCAACAAAAAAATAGACTAAAACCATTTTTTGAAAATATAAACTTTCAAAGAGAAGATAATACAATGATCGTTAACTTCGGTCCTCAGCATCCATCTGCTCATGGACAGTTAAGATTAATACTTGAATTACAAGGTGAAGAAGTAGTAAAAGCACATCCAGATGTAGGATACCTTCATAGAGGTATGGAAAAAATGGGTGAAAATATGATTTATAATGAATTTTTACCTACTACAGATAGAATGGATTATATTGCTTCAACATCAAATAACTATGGTTATGCTTTAGCAATTGAAAAACTAATAGGTGTTCAAGCTCCAAGACGAGCTGAAGTAATAAGAACAATGTTAGTTGAATTAAATAGAATTATATCTCACTTATTCTGGCTTGCTACTCATGCTCTTGATGTTGGTGCTATGTCAGTATTCTTATATGCATTTAGAGAAAGAGAATTTGCAATGGATCTTATGGAAGATTATTGTGGAGCAAGACTTACTCATAGTGCTGTTAGAATTGGTGGAGTTCCTTTAGATTTACCTAAAAACTGGATAACACAATTAGAAAAATTTATGTTTATTTTAGAAGAACAAATAGAAATATATGAAGGTCTTTTAACAAAAAATAGAATTTGGAAAATGAGACTTGAGAATGTTGGTATTGTTGATGAAAAAATGGCAAAATCTTGGGGTTGTACAGGACTTGTATTAAGAGGTGCTGGAGTTAAATGGGATCTTAGAAAAGAGATGCCTTATGGACTTTACCCTGAATTAGATTTTGATATACCAATTTCTACTACAAATGATTCTTATGGAAGATATAAACTTCATATGCAAGAGATGCATGAATCTATGAAGATATTAAAACAACTTATTACTATGTATGGTGAAACTGATTCACAATTAATGGCAATAAGTCCTGAATATATTTCTGCTTCAAAAGAAGAGATGATGACTCAAAACTACTCTTTAATGCAACACTTTGTATTAGTTACTCAAGGTATGAGACCACCAAAAGGTGAAGTATATGTAGCAACAGAATCACCAAAAGGTGAATTAGGTTTCTTCGTTGTTAGTGATGGTAGTCCATATCCATACAGAATGAAATTAAGAGCTCCTAGTTTCTGGCATACAGGAATATTACAAGATTTATTACCTGGACACCAATTAGCAGATGTTGTTACTATTATTGGTAACTTAAATATTGTATTTGGGGAGATTGATAGATAATGAAAAGATATGATTTAAGAGGTCACAAAGAAAATTTTATTCCTAGACTTGTAGAAATAATGAAAACTGAGATATCTAAAGATGAAAATGGAATTTTTTTATTTGAAATTGGTGATTTTACAGCAATTCAAAATGTAGCAGATACAGTAAAAGAAAATAACTGGATATTAATGAACTCATTAAAATTTAATGAAGTAGATTGGACAGTAGTAATTAAAAAATCTGCACCTCAAGTTCAAGAAGAAGAGAAATAAGGCAAAGTTTTGAGTAAAGTATATTTTTCAAGCTGGTTTGATGAAGTAGTTGATAATCGTTCAATAGAAAATATTGAAGATTGGGCAGAAGCTAGTTCAAAATTTCCAGTACAATATGATAGTGCAAATCAAACAAAAGCCTTTGTAGGTTGGGATGGTTTTGCTCTATTTACACAAGATGTTGATGTAGTAAAATTAGCACTAAATTATGCAAAACAATATCAAGAATATTCAGAAATGTGTGGTAGATGTACTCCTGGAAGATGGGGTGGTAGAATATTATATGATATGCTTGATAAAATTGCTCGTGGTGAAGGTGAACAATGTGATATTGATCATCTAAAAGAGATTAGTTCAACTATGACATCTACATCAAAGTGTGAAATAGGAAAAACTGTTCCTGTTCCAATTTTAGCAATGATAAAATATTTTGAAGATGATTTTATTACTTTAATAAAAGAAAAGAAAAAATCTCCATGGTACGATCAAGATGATTCAAAATATATTACAAATATTACAGCACCATGTACAGATATGTGTCCAACACATATAGATATTCCAGCATATATTGAAGGTGTAAGAGATTTAGATTTTTCTGCAACACTTAGTTCAACAAGAGAAAATATGCCATTAGCACATACATGTGGAAGAGTTTGTCCACATCCATGTGAAGATGCATGTAGAAGAACAAATCTTGATGAACCAATTTCTATTATGGAATTAAAAAGAATTGGTGCAGATTATGAAACTGATCACAAGCTAGATTGGATACATCCTAGAAAACCTAAAAAATTAAGAAATGATGGTAAAAAAGTAGCTATTATTGGTGCAGGACCAGCAGGTCTTACAGCTGCTTATTATTTAGGTTTAGAAGGTATTGCAGTTACTATTTTTGAAGAACTACCAGTGCTTGGTGGTGAAGTTACTGTTGGTGTTCCAGAATATAGAATGCCATTTGGTAAATACAATGAAGATATTAAATTGGTTACTGATTTAGAAGCTGTAACAGTTATTACAAATCATAGAGTAACAGCAGATAGATTAAAAGAGATTGAAGAAGAATTTGATGCTACACTTTTAGGTTTTGGTGCTAGATTATCAAAAGCAGTAAGATGTGATAATGAAAATCCAGATTTTGAAGGTTATTGGGGTGCAATCTCGATGCTTGATAAAGTTAACCTATGGCATAAATTTAAAATAGGAAGTCCAGCTGCAAATGAACTAAAAGATAAAACTGTAGTTTGTGTTGGTGGTGGATTTACATCTATGGATGTTGTTAGATGTTCTATTAGAGAAGGTGCTAAAAAAGTTATTATGCTTTATAGAAGAGATGAAAAAACTATTATTAGAAATACAACTCTTGAAGAATACACTGAAGCTGTTGAAGAGGGTGTTGAGTTTATATTCTATTCATCAATTCAAGAGATTAGAGATGATAATGGAAAAATTACTTCACTACTAGTAAATAAATTTGAATTAGTACCAGATCCAAATGGTGGAAGAGCTCAATTAGTAAAAATTGAGGGTGCAGATATGGAAATAGAGTGTGATTACTTAATTCCTGCAGTTTCTCAAGCACTTGATACTCAAATATTACCAGAAGATTGGAATTTAGAGATGACATCTTGGAATTCTATTCAAACAAATGGTAAAGATTATATGACAAGTAGAGAAGGTATCTTTGCTGCTGGTGATTGTGAATATGGACCTATGACTATTGTAAATGCTGTTGGTCAAGCAAGAAGAGCAGCTTCAGTTATAAGTAGATATATATATGATGGAAAAATTTCTTTAACAGATGAAGAGATTATGGAAGATCATATGAATAGAATGAAAGTTTATAATAAAAAAGAAAAAATATCAGGTTGGATGCCAGGTCTTCCTAGAGAAATTTCTGAAAAATTAGGAACTGATGAAAGAAAAGATAATAACAAAGAAGTAAACTTTGGATTCACTGCAGATGAAGCACAAGCAGAAGCTGAAAGATGTATGAGATGTTATTATTTAGGGATGGTGGCAGTATGAGTGAAAAACAACAACACAGAAATAAAAAAATAACAGTAACAATAGATAATAAACAATGTGATGGTGTTTATGGTGAAACTATTTTAGATATTGCTAGAAGAAATGATATTTATATCCCTACAATGTGTTACCTTACAAAGGTTTCACCAATTGCTGCTTGTAGAATGTGTGCAGTTGAAGTTGAAGGTGTAGATGGTCTTATTTTATCTTGTCAAGAAAAAGCAGTTGATGGTGCTAACATAAAAACAAATAATAATGAGATAGAAAAACATCGTGTAAATATTATGAAAATGTATGATGTAAATCATCCATTACAATGTGGAGTATGTGATAAATCAGGTGAATGTGATTTACAAAATAAAAACTTAGAATTCAAAGTACAATCTCAAGAATTTGCAGTAAAAGATATGCAAAGAAAAGAGAAAAAATGGGGAATACTAGGTTATGATCCATCTTTATGTATTATGTGTGAAAAATGTGTACATACATGTAATGAAGTAATAGGAACAGCTGCACTTTATATTAAACCAGGTGGGTATAAATCTACTATTGATATTAAAATGTCAAGATGTGAACAATGTGGTGATTGTATATCAGTTTGTCCAGTTGGAGCATTAGTTTCAAATGCTTACAAATATAAAGCAAATGCATGGGAAGCTGATCAAGTTCCTGCATCTTGTTCTCATTGTAGTGCTGCTTGTGAATTAGTTTATGATATTAAACATGCTGGAATTGATAATCCATATGAATCAAAAATTACAAGAGTAAAAAATGATTTTGAATTTTCTACATTATGTGGAGCAGGAAGATTTGGATTTGAATTTGAAAATAAAAATCAAGAAAATACACAAGAAGATTTTAATAAAGCTGTACAACAAATAAAAGATGCAAATACAATTAAATTTAACTCTTATATAACAAATGAAGAAGCTTATATTTTACAAAAATTAAAAGAAGAACTAGGAATAAAATTAGTAAATAATGATGCAAAAAATTATCAAACATTTATGAATGAATATTCTTCTATTACTGGTAAATTATTATATAGTGCTACAAATAAAACTGTAAGTCAAAGTGATCTTATTATTATGATTGGTACTAGAATAAGCAGAGATAATCCAGCTGTAAAATATAATGTAAATATTGCAACAAAAAAACAAAAAGCAGAATTTGTTTATATGCATCCAATTGATGATATTGCTTTAGCAAATAAATATACGCAATTTGTAAAATATGAAGCAGGTGCAGAAGAAGCAGTTCTTGCAATGTTAGCTAATACATTAATAGAAAATATACCAAGTGAATTAAAAGCATATTTTGATGATTTAGATATAGGAAATTTATCAGGTGATTCAAGTGTTGGTGAAGAAGAATTAGAAGAAATTTCAAGAAGACAAATAAGAAGAAAAAATAAAACATTAATTATTGGTACAGATATATTTGGACATAAAAATGTTAAAAATATTGCTAAATTAGTGGCTCTAATAGATCTATATACTGATTTTAATATTTTAGTAATACCTTCTGCTACAAATACATTAGGTGTTAGTTTAATATGTGATTTAGATGAGCAAGAAGATGGACATGTAGTAGGTTATAATGTAAAAGGTGATTATACAATTGCTTCTTATGGGGATTGTGATTTTAATGTACCAGCATTAAATCAACAAGAAGGTACATTTACATCATTAGATTTAAAAGTATTAAATACAAATGCAGCTTTACCATTTAAAGGTTGGTGTTTAAATGATATTGCAAATGAGATATTAACTAATAAAGAAGAATATACAATTAATTATACAAAATTATTACCTCAATCAAAAGGTTATAAAGGTATCAGTTTTGATAGCTTAGATAATGGATTTGATAAATATGGAAATGATTTAAGAGGTTATTTATTAGAAAATATTAAAACAAAACAAAATTTAGCAAATTTAGATGATATAACAGATTTAGATTCTTATAATGGAACAGTTATTTATAGATGTGAACCATTACATCAGTTTAATGCAGCAACTGCAAAATCACTACTTTTACAATCAGACTCACATCTAAGAGGTAGTGCATCATTTGCAACAGCAGCAAAAATAAAAGCTGGTGATAAAGTAGAGATACATTTTGATGGTCAAGTTAAAGTAAAAACATTTAAAGTTGATAAAAATATTAAAGGTACAATAGCTTTATATCCAACATTTGATAATGGATTAGTAGATGATAAAATTACTAATAATTATAGATATAAACAAGTAAAAATTCAAAAGGTGGAAGTGTAATGAGCAATATGATTACAGTAAATATTGATGGTAAACAATGCCAAGCAAAAGAGGGTGAATATATACTAAATGTAGCTAGAGCAAATGATATTTTTGTTCCAGCTTTATGTTATGTAACTAGATGTTCTCCAACTCTTGCTTGTAGAGTTTGTTTAGTAGAAGCAGATGGAAAGCAAGTTTATTCTTGTAATGCAAAAGTAAAAGATGGTATGCAAATAACAACATCAACTGAAAATATAGAAAAAGAAAGAAAAGCTATAATGGAAGTTTATGATGTTAACCATCCATTACAATGTGGTGTTTGTGATCAAAGTGGTGAGTGTGAATTACAAAATTATACTTTATACATGGGTGTACAAAAACAATCTTATGCAGTAAGAGATGTAAATAGACCTACAGTACACTGGGGTGTTATGAATTATGACCCAGGATTATGTATTGTTTGTGAAAAATGTACAACAGTATGTAAAGATATGATTGGTTCAAATGCTTTATCTACAGTAAAAAGAGGTGCAGATGCTTTAGATAAAACATTTAAAGATAATATGCCAAAAGATGCTTATGCAATGTGGAATAAACTAAATAAAAACCTTATTGGATTTGAAGAAGAAAAATGTATTGACTGTGGTGAATGTATTGCTGTTTGTCCTGTTGGTGCATTGGTATCAAATGATTTCCAATATACATCAAATGCATGGGAACTTACAAAAGTACCAGCAGCAAATCCATATAGTTCAGATTGTTCATTATTATATTATGAAACTAAGTCTGTAAGTATAGATAATCCACATGAACAAAGAATTTATAGAGTAACAAATGATTCTCATTATACTTCTTTAAGTGGTGCAGCTAGATTTGCATTTAATTATTCAAATAAAGTTGAGTCAAAAGATGAAGCTGAATTTAAAAAAGCAGTAGATGCACTTAAAAATAGTGATACAGTATTATTTAATTCATTTATTACAAATGAAGAAGCTACTATATTACAAAGATTAAAAGATAAACTTGGATTTAATTTAGTAAACCAAGATGCAAAAGCATACCAAGAATTTTTAAATAACTATTCAAGTGTAAGTGGAAAATCATTATATAATGGAAATTTAAAAGATATTCATAATTCAAACTTCCTAATATCTGTAGGAACTTATTTTAAATCAGATGCTCCAAGTGTAAGATATGCATTTAATAATGCTATTACATTAAATAAAGGTGCAGGATTATACTTCCACCCTATGACAGATACAAGTGTAGAAGGATTTGGAAAAGCTGGTAAAACAATATTATCAATTGCTTCTAAACCATTAAGTGAAGAAGCTATTTTATACTTTATTTTAGATCAATTTGCTAAAGATTTACCATCTGATATTCAAGATTACTTAAATACTTTTAAAGAAACAAGAACTAAAACTATTGTTGAAACAATCAAAGAAAAAGTAGTTGAAATAGTAAAAAATGAAGAAACTGGTGAAGAAAAAGAAGTTTCAAAAATGGTTCCTAAAAAAGTTAAAAAAGAGGTTGAATTTACATATACAAAACTTCTTGATATTATAGGTTCTGATGAGTCGTTACTTTCTACAATTGAAGATATGTTAGCTAAAAAAGACACATACTCATTAGTAGTTGGATCAGATTTATATACTCATCCACAAAGTGCAAACCTAGCAAAACTTTGTGCAATGATTGAAAAATATACAGAGTTTAAAGTTATTGTTATTCCTACTTCTACAAATACATTAGGTGTAAGTCAATTATGTACATTAGATGATGAAATCAAAGGCAATACATTTGGTTACAATGTAAAAGCAAATTATGAAATTTCTGCTTTAGGTGATGGTAATTTAGATATGCCAGCATTAAATCAACAAGAAGGAACTTTTGTAAATATTGATAAAAGATTAGTACCTACAAATGCTGCTTTAGTTTACAATGGTTATACTTTAAATGATATTGCAAATGAAATACTTGATAATAAAAAAGAAAATACTATAGATTATACATCTGAAATATTTGAAAATATTGCATTTGATGATTTAGAAAACTACTTCTCAAATGATCAAGTTGAACATAGAGGATATATTATATCTTCTAATGAAGTTTCTTCAAATGATACTATTGATAATATTAGTATTTCTAATATTGAAGGAACAATTATATATAATGCTAATCCAATTAATCAATTTAATGAATTTACTGCTTTAAGTCCAGAATTTAAAGATGATAAAGTAGCATTATATGTAAGTAATTCTATGTTAGAATTATTAGATATAAAAGAAAATGAAAAAGTTAGTATTGAAACTTCAAGTTCAAGTATGCAATTGGAAGTTTTAGTTGATAAACAATTAGCAGGAAATATTGGATATGTTCCAACATTTGACAAAAAAATTGATACAAAAGCATTATTTGAATCTTATAGATTTACAAATGCAAATATTAAAAAGGTGTAAAAAATGTTCGATAATGATATAGTTATGACAATAGTAAAAGTGGTGGTAGTACTTGCAGTATTCTCAGCACTTGCAGGATTTACAACATATATAGAAAGAAAAATTCTTGCATTTATGCAAAGAAGACTTGGACCTATGCATGTTGGACCATTTGGATTATTACAAATTTTAGCAGATGGTACAAAGTTATTTACAAAAGAGGATTTTATTCCTCAACATGCAAATAGACCAATATTTATGATAGCTCCAGTTATAACAGCAGCTACAGCATTTATTGCTATGAGTGCTGTACCATTTATTCCAGGTGTAATTATCTCTGATGTAAATGTAGGTATTTTATTTGTACTTGGTGCTATGGCTACTGGATTATATGGTCCATTATTAGCTGGTATGGCTCAAGCAAATAAATGGGGATTATTAGGTGGAGCTAGAACAGCTATTCAACTTCTTTCTTATGAAGTAGTAACTGGTCTTTCTATTCTTGCACCAATTATGATGGTAGGAAGTTTAAGTCTTATTGATATAAACAATTACCAAGCAGGTGGATTTACTTCTTGGATGATTTGGTCTCAACCAGTAGCATTTTTATTATTCTTAATTGCAGGATTTGCTGAAACAAATAGAACACCATTTGATTTACTTGAAAATGAAGCAGAAGTTGTTGCTGGTTATGCAACAGAATATTCTGGTATGAGATGGGGTATGTTCTTTATTGGAGAATATGCAAACTTATTTACAGTTTCATTCTTAGTTTCATTAGTATTCCTTGGTGGATTTAATGATTGGGGATTCATTCCTGGTGCATTAGCAATTGTACTTAAAGTAATGTTCTTAATATTCTTATTTTTATGGACAAGAGCTGCTTGGCCACATGTAAGACCAGATCAACTTATGTGGTTATGTTGGAAAGTATTAATGCCATTAGCACTATTAAATATAGTAATTACTGCATTAGTAATGATGGTATAAGGAGAGATAATGAGTTTTAAAAATTTAAAAGATAGAAATGTTGGAAGTCAAGAGTATATTCAAGTAGAAATTGATGATTATCCAACTAGTGGATGGGATGCTTTTAAACAAGTTACTAAAAGAACTTTAAGTGGTGAATTATTTAAAGGTTTAGGTATTGTTTTTGGTATTATGAAAAGAGCATTATTTGAAAAAGAGATGCATACAGTTCAATACCCATTAGAAAAATTACCTATTTCTCCAAGATATAGAGCAGTACATAAATTATTAGGTTTATTAGAATCTGGTACAAATAGATGTATTGGTTGTGGATTATGTGAAAAAATATGTATTTCTAATTGTATTAAAATGGATACAAGAATTGATGAAAATTCAAGAAAAGAAGTTGTTGAATATTCTATTAACCTTGGAAGATGTATTTTCTGTGGTTATTGTGCAGAAGTTTGTCCAGAACTTGCAATTGTTCATGGTGGAAGATATGAAAATGCAAGTGAACAAAGAGCTCACTTTACAATAGTAGAAGATTTATTAACTCCATTTGATGAGATTAAACAACAAGTTGAATTTGAAGGATTTGGTGCAATTAGCCCAGATGCTGATAAAAAAATTAAAAAAACACCGTTAGCGTACTAAGGAGATATGATGTTTGAAGTAGTTGCGTTTTATTTATTTGCTTTATTAACTATAGCAATGTTTACTATTACGGTTATGACTAAGAATGCATTATATGCTCTTAGTTCACTAGCTGCGGGAATGATATTTATATCAGCATTCTTTTTCTTATTGAATGCTGACTTTTTAGGTGTTGTTCAAATTATTGTATATACAGGTGCTGTTATGGCCTTATATGCATTTGGTATGATGTTCTTTGATACAATTTCAGAAGTTAAAGAAGATATTGCAAATCCAAGACTTACATTCCTATTATCAGGTATGATTGCTCTTATTGTTGTTGTAATGGCAATGGCTCCAGTAATTGGAACTGTTAATGCTTATTATCCAATACATGAATCATATGGAAATGCACAAGATGTTGGTTTAGTATTATTTACTAAATACCTAATTCCATTTGAAGTTGCAGCTGTTATGTTACTTGTTGCAATGATTGGTGGTATTATACTAGCTGGTAAAAAAATGGATTATAGACCGGCAATAGAGCAAGATCATACACATAATCTTAAAAAGGATGAAAAATGAGTATAGGCTTAAATGAATATTTAATATTAAGTACTATTTTATTTAGTATTGGACTATTAGGTGCAATAAGAAGAAAAAATCTGTTAATGCTATTTTTTGCAACAGAGATTATGTTAAATGCAGTTAATATTGGAATGGCAGCAATCTCTAAATTTCATGGAGATTTAACAGGTCAAATGTTTGCATTCTTTATTATTGCTATTGCAGCTAGTGAAGTTGCTGTTGGACTAGGTTTACTAATATTATGGTTTAAAAGACATAATACTTTAGATTTAGATTCTTTACAAAAGATGAAAGGTTAAAAAATATGGAAAATTATGTTTATATAGCACTATTTGCACCATTTATAGGTTCAATGTTTGCTGCATTATTTAGTAATACTAGTAAACTTCAAATAACAGGAATAGTAACTTCAGTATTACTTGCTACTTCTTTATTTGCATCACTTACATTAGCTTATAATATCTTCTTAACTGAAGAGATTATCCATTTTAATCTTATAGATTGGATACAAATTGGAAATGTAAATATACCATTTGGTATAGTAGTTGATCAAGTAAGTGTTACTATGATGGTTGTTGTTACTACAGTATCAACAATGGTACATATCCATTCAAATGGATATATGGATCATGACAAATCATTTAATAGATTCTTTGCATGGTTAAGTGCATTTGTTTTCTCAATGTTAATTCTTGTTATGAGTGATAACTTCGCTGGATTATTTATTGGTTGGGAAGGAGTTGGATTATGTTCTTGGGGACTAATTGGATTCTGGTATCATAAAGCAGATGTTGAAAAATCTGATGATATTGAAAAATCACCATTTTCAACATTATCTCCATATTCTTCAATTTCACCTTCATATGCTGCAAATGAAGCATTTATTGTAAATAGAGTTGCAGATTTAGGTATGTTAATTGGTATATTCTTAATATTCTGGAACTTAGGTACAGTACAATATGATGCAGTATTTGCTCAAATTGGTACATTAAGTCATGGTACAGTTGTTACAATTGCTATATTCTTATTTATTGGTGCTATGGGTAAATCAGCTCAATTCCCATTTAATACATGGTTAGCAAATGCGATGGAAGGTCCTACACCTGTATCTGCACTTATTCATGCTGCTACAATGGTAACAGCTGGTGTTTACTTAGTAATTAGAGCAAATGAAATATTTACAACTGTTCCTGAAGTTGGTATGTTTATAGCATCTCTTGGTGCATTTGTTGCATTTGGTGCTGCTACTATGGCATTAGTTGCTACAAATATGAAAAAGATTATTGCATTCTCTACATTATCTCAACTTGGATATATGTTTGTTGCTGCTGGTCTTGGGGCATATTGGATTGCATTATTCCACCTTGCAACACACGCATTCTTTAAATCAGTATTATTTCTTGGTGCTGGAAATGTTATGCATGCTACTAATGATGAGATTAATATTAAAAAGATGGGTGGACTTAAAAAGCATATGCCTAAAACATGGATTATTATGACAGTAGCTTCAATGGCACTTGCAGGATTCCCACTTATGGCTGGATTCTTCTCTAAAGAGCTTATTTTAGCAACTGCATTTGCAGAACATCATTATGTAATTTGGGCTGCTACTTGGGTAACAGCTGGACTTACAGCATTCTATTCATTTAGACTTATAAATTATGTATTCCATGGTAGTGAAAATTATGATCATAGTAAAGTACATCCACATGAAACATATGGATATGTAATTGCTGCTATGACACCACTTGCTATTTTAGCTGTATTTGCTGGATTTGCTGAGCATTCATTTGTTCACTTTATTACAAATAAACTTCCAGAATACCACCCTCATTTAGAAGGTAGTACAAATACAATACTAATGGTAGTAACTGTAGGTTTATCTTTAGCTGGTATGTTCTTTGCATATAGCAAATTTAGTAAAAGTGGAAAGTATTATGGTGATGGAATGAAAGATAGCTTTGTATATAAATTATTAGCTAATCAATATTACTTACCATATTTAATTGATACTATTATTACAAAACCATATTTAGTATTATCTAAATTCCAATGGAAAGAAATTGATATGAAAATTATTGATACATTAGTAGATGGTATTGCTAAATTCATTTATACAAGTGGTAGTGAAGCAAGAGTTGTGCAAACAGGAAATTTATCAAAAGCGTTAAAAATTATGACAAGTGGATTATTAATCTTATTAATTGTTGTAATAGCTTTTGGTGCGAAGTAAGGGGATAGAGAATGGAATATATGTTATCAGTATTAATATTTTTTCCAGCATTTGCAGCAATCATTGGATTGCTTGTAGATAAAGAATCAATAAGAACATATGGTATTGTAGTAACTGCAATAGAGTTTATAATATCATGTTTTATGTGGTATGGTTTTGATAGTGCTAATGGTGCTATGCAATATACAGAATTTGTACCGTTAATTTCACAATATGGTATATCATATAACTTAGGAATTGATGGTATATCATTATTCTTAGTTATAATGACTACATTTGTTACTATGTTATCTTTAATAGGTTTAACAGTTACAAAAGATATTAAAAACTTAATTATCTCAGTGTTATTCTTAGAAGTAGCAATGATAGGTGTATTTGTTGCATTAGATGTGATTTTATTCTATGTATTCTGGGAATTCTCATTAGTACCAATGTTATATATCATTGGTGCATGGGGTGGACCAAAAAGAGTTTATGCTTCAGTTAAATTTTTCTTATATACATTTATGGGATCATTAATTATGCTTGTTGGTATGTTATACCTTGGTTATATGTATTTCCAAACAACAGGTACATGGAGCTTTAACTTAATGGATTGGTATATGTTACAAATGCCATACAATATGCAAATGTGGTTATTTATAGCATTCTTTATGGGATTTGCTATTAAAGTACCAATGGTACCATTTCATACTTGGCTTCCATATGCACATGGTCAAGCACCAACAATTGGTTCTGTAATACTTGCAGCAATCCTATTAAAAATGGGTACATATGGATTTATTAGATTTTCATTACCATTATTTCCAGATGCAACAGTTGCATTATTAATACCAATGGCTGTTTTAGCAATTATTGCAATTGTATATACAGCTATGGTAGCTTATGCACAAGAAGATATGAAACAAGTTATTGCATATTCTTCAGTTTCACATATGGGTGTAATTATACTTGGTATTTTCGCTATAAATGTTGAAGGTATTGGTGGATCTATTTTCCTAATGATCTCACATGGTATTGTTTCAGGAGCACTATTCATGCTTGTAGGTGTTATTTATGATAGAAAACACACTAAAATGATGAGTGAATTTGGTGGATTAGCAAAAGTAATGCCTATGTATGCAACTATATTTGGTATTATGTTAATGGCTTCAGTTGGATTACCTTTAACAATTGGATTTGTAGGTGAGTTTTTATCATTACTTGGATTCTTTGCAGTATCTCCAGTATTAACAGCATTAGCAGGACTTACTATTATTTTAGGTGCTGTTTATATGCTAGTATTATACAAAAGAACATTCTTTGGACCAATCGTTCATGAATCAAACTTATCATTAAAAGATTTAAATGGTAAAGAATATGCAGCATTAATTCCATTAGTAATGTTAGTTGTTTATTTAGGAGTTCACCCTAAACCAATTTTAGAACCAGCAGATGCAAGTGTTAAGAAAATTATTCAAGTAATGCATGCAAAAGCAAAAAATCATCAGACTAAAGAATTTATTGAGTCTGTAAATACAATAGGGGAGAAAAAATAATGATAACTCCAATTTCAGTAGATATGGCAAGTTTAAATATTGCATCATTAGCACCAATGCTAATTGCAATATTTGGAGCATTGTTAATATTATGTATAGATTTATTAACAAATAAAACAGATAAGTTTTTATATGTTGCATTAACAGTTATATTTTTAGTTGTTGATTTAGGTGCAATATTAGGTTATGAAGGACCAACAAGAGGTTTCTTTGATATTATGCTTGTTGATGGTATTTCATTACTTGCACAATCAGTAATCGTAATTACTTCGGCATTATTTATTTTCCTTTCTTTATCAAAAGAAAAGTTTCATGAATTTTCATACCCTGAGTATTATGCATTATTCTTATTTATGACAGCTGGATTCCAGTTTATGGCAGCAAGTGATAGTTTAATTTTAATTTTTGTTGGACTTGAAACTGCATCAATGGCATTATATACAATGATTGCTATGCATAACAGAGATAAGTCAACAGAAGCAGCAATTAAATACTTTACAATGGGAGCATTAGGTGCAGCATTCTTTGCATTTGGTTCTATGATTTTCTATTATGTAACAGGAAGTGTAGAATTAGCTGTTATGAGTGAACATTTTGCAAGAACAAACTTTGAAAATTATACTATTATTTTAGTTGGTGTAGTATTTATGATTGCAGCAATTGGATTTAAATTATCTTTAGTTCCATTTCACTTATGGGCACCTGATGTTTATGAAGGTTCAAGTGCAACATTAGCAGGATATATTGCTGTTGTTCCAAAAATGGCTATACTTGTTGTTGCTGTTAGATTCTTTGAAGTATTTATAAGTGCAAATGATGTATGGGTACATGGTATATTATATACATTAGCAGTTGTTAGTATGACATTACCAAACTTAATAGCATTAGTTCAAACAGATATAAAAAGAATGTTAGCATTCTCTTCTATTTCACATGCTGGATTTGTACTTGTTGCAATTATGCTTGGAACTACACAATCAATTCAAGGTTTATTTTTATACTGGATTTTATTCTTAGGTGTAATTCTTGGAGCATTTGCTATGTTATGGATTTACAAAACAAAAGAAAAACCATCTTATTATGGATTAAAAAGTGATTATGATTTAGGTAAATTTACAGGACTTGTTCATAGTGCACCATTAAGTGCATTTATGTTTGGTATTATTATGATTGCACTAGCAGGTGTTCCACCATTTTCAGTATTCTGGGGTAAAATGTACCTTGTAAGTGCTACTATTAATGCTGGCGAAGTTCCTTTAGCTATTATTATGGTATTAAACTCTGCAATAGCAGCATTTTATTACTTAAAAGTTGTTGTTCATATTTTCTTACTTAAAAGAGATGATGGAAAAGTTATTGAATATCAACAAATGTCAAATACAATTATTACAGTTGTAATTGCAATGGCTGTTGTATATACAACTACTTCAATCTTTAGTGTTGAACCATTATTAAATATAATAAGTGCAGCTGTACAAAATAGTGGATTTTAATCCACTAATATGAAAGTGCTTGTTCTAATTTTAGAACAAGTACAAAACTTAATAATATATTTTACTTAAATATAATCCATAAGGACTAGCAAGTCTTTTTGTAAAAATCTTCTTTTTATCAATTTGTTTTTTTAAATCATCTAAAGAGATACTTCCATTAGATATTTCTAGTAGGGCATATACCATCATTCTTATTTGGCTTCTTAAATATGAATTAGCTGTAAATTTAAATACATATATATCTTTATATTCATAAAATTTAATATCATAAATCTCTCTAATAGTAGAGGCTGGTTCACTTCCTTTTTTATGAAAATATTCAAAATCATGAATACCAATAAATAATTTACAAGCTTGATTGATTAAATCTATATTTATATGCTCATAATAAGCCATATAAGAGCTATTAAAGGCAGTTAATTGTTTTTTTGATATTAGGTACCTGTATGATCTTTTTTTTGCACTAAAGCGAGCATGGAACTCATAATCTAAAATCTCAAGATTGTGAATTTTTATACTCTTAGGCATAAATGATACTAGCTTATGTTTTAATTTTATCTTATCATTCCAATAAGGAGGTAATGTAAATGAAACAACTTGCATTGAAGCATGTACATCTTTATCTGTACGACCAGAAAAGTTTATAATACTATTTATACCCAATGTTTTAAGTGCTAATTGTAATCTTCCATGAACAGTATCTTTAGATGGTTGTATTTGAGAACCATAAAATCTAGTACCATCATATGAAATTGTAAGTTTTGCAACCATTAGAAATATTTTTTAACTCTTTTAAAATAAATAATAATAGATAATATAATCCATATAATAGGAAAATATATCATTGAATTAAAATTTTCTGCTTTTGATAGTTTTTGCATTATTATAATAAATGATACTAAGAATATCATAGCATACATTGTGGAATTATTTTTTTGGTATCTTGGATTATAATATCCCAATGCTATATAAAATAATACAGATATAATTGGTAGTAGGGATATAAAATAATAAAATATTAATTTATCTTTTCTTTTTGTATGTTGCCAATAATTAATAATATCTTTTAATGTAGTTATTTTTTTAGGTTGTGCTAATTCATTGTTTATTATCATTTTTTCAAATTGAACAAATCTTAGTTCATCAGTAACAACCGAAGATGTACCATCATATAGTTCAAGATTTAATGAATAATCATTATTTATAAGAATTGCTTTTTTTGCACTTATAAATGTATTTTCATCTTTTTTGTTTTGATATAAAATAATATTAAAATAAGTATTTTTCTTTTTATCTTCAACATACATATACCAAGGACCAAATTTTTGTCCATATTCACTAGGTTTTATATTGAACTTTGCTTCTTGTTTTTTCTTATTTATAAATATATCTTTTGAATAATTTGCTTTAGGTATTAGTATAAAAGATACTATAAATAACAATATACTCATAAGAAGTGAAATTGAAATAAAATTTTTCATAATTTTTAATGGACTAAATCCAAAACTATTTATAACAATAAGTTCATATTCACTTGATAATTTAGCTACATTTATAATAGATGCAACAAAAAAAGATACAGGTAATGAATAAAATAAAATAGTAGGAATATTTAAAAAATATAAATAAAGCATTTCAAAGCCATTCATAGTAATAATAGAAGTAAGTGAAGCAATTTTTACTAGATAAATAATTGATGTTACAGCATAAAGTGTAATAAATATAGGAAAAAATGTAGCACTTAGATTATTTATTAAGTATTTATGTAATTTATTCATATTTAGTATCCAACTATTGTATCTATTTGATTTTCAAAAATATATGTTATAAATAACCCTAAAACCAAAAAAGGTATAAAAGGTGTTTCTATATCATCTTTTTTTATTATATTATAAATAGATGGAATTAAAGCTGTTATAGAAGCAATAAATACAGCAAAAATACTTAATTTTATTCCTAATAAACCACCAATAATTGCAACTATAGGAATATCACCTTCACCTAATGCTGTTTGTGTTCTTAGATTATCATTTTTTGTTATTTTAGATTTTATATTTTGAATATAAAATGTTAATACAAAGTTTAGTAAAACAAAAGCACCAGTTAAAACTAACATATCTTTATAATAAACATCATCAATAAAAAAAATATTTATTAAAATTAATAATAATAAATAATCAGGAACAGCTTTATATTTAAAATCAATAAAAGATAGTACAAGTAAAGTGTAAAATAAAAATAATGTTATAAAATAGTTTAAATTAAGACCTAATTTTAAATACAAAAAATATGCAATAATAACACTTAGTATCTCTACTATAGGATAAATTATCGAAATACTTTGTTTACAAGATGAACATTTTGCTTTTAAAAAGATATATGAAATAATAGGTATATTTTCATACCATTTTAATTGATAATCACAATTAGGACAAGTAGATCTAGTTGGTGTTAAAAAACTTTGTTCAAGTGGAAGTCTATAGATAAGTACATTTAAAAAACTACCAATAATTAGTGAATAAAGTATAATACTAATATCTATCACTAAATACCGCCAAATCTTCTATCTCTTTTTTGAAAATCACTAATTAAATCATCTAATTCATTTGGTGTAAATTCTGGCCAATAAGTTTGAGTAAAAAACATTTCACTATATGCACATTGCCAAAGTAAATAATTACTAAGTCTGATTTCTCCAGAAGTTCTAATAAGCATATCTACATCTGGAATATTAGCTGTATCAAGGTATGAGTTTAAAGTGTCTTCTGTAAAGTTATTAATACCATTAGTAATACCTTTATTTATAGCTCTAATTATCTCATCTCTACTACCATAGTTTAATGCTAATACTTGAGTCATATCTTTACAGTGTGCTGTTTTTTCTTTTACCATTGCAATTGTTTTTTGTAATGATTTATTAAACTTTGAAATATCTCCAATAGTTGTAAATTTAACATTGTTTTCAAGATACATAGGAAGTTCATTTTTTAACCATTTTTCAAGTAGTCTCATTAAAAATTCAACTTCAAGTTTTGGTCTATTCCAATTTTCTGTAGAAAAAGCATATAAAGTTAAGTATTTTACCCCAATATTACTACAGTGAGTAGTAATATCTCTTACTACAACAGCACCTTTTTCATGACCTGCTGTTCTTTTTAGACCTTGCTCTTTTGCCCATCTACCATTGCCATCCATAATAATAGCAATATGTTTAGGTATATTTATATTAGAGATCATTTGAACTCTTTAGTTGTTCTAGTATTTTTAATGATACATCTAGTTTTGAACCTTCAAAATATGAAGAAGTATTATCTTTTAGGATTAATTCTATTTTATTTGTATCACTACCAAATTTATTTGTATTATCTAAAATATTTAAACAAACACCATCAATATTTTTTGATTTTAGCATATTAACAGCATTATCTTTTGCTTTATTTTTATCCATTTCAGCTTTAAATCCTATAGTATAAATATCTTCTTTATTTATAGAACTTAAAATATCAATATTTTGTTTTAATTGTAAATCCCAAGTATCTCCAATATCTGCTTTTTTCATTTTA
>Ga0256828_1000278_pt1 | contig 35479 bp, 30 predicted proteins | sample CV88metaG_FD_185993 | JGI IMG/M metagenome (GOLD analysis project Ga0256828, IMG submission 185993) | Hydrothermal vent microbial communities from East Pacific Rise, Pacific Ocean - CV88 | ecosystem: Environmental > Aquatic > Marine > Hydrothermal vents | place: Pacific Ocean: East Pacific Rise...
TTGCGTCTTCATTACAACAAACTATAGATGAGTTTAAGAGCTAGTTTTTAGCTCTTTTCCCTCTATAACCTCCCCCTTTATGGGTGTAGTTTTTCTTAAAACAAGATTGGCAAATTTTATATTTGGAGTTTTGTGGAAGTGCTACGCCACACAATTTACAGCTTCGTGCAAGTTGCGTTTCATGTAAAGAGCGTTCTATATAAGCGTTGAGTACACCTCGAAATGCTCTTGCTTTTTGTTCATCTACAAAATACTCCCCAAAACGGTAACTGAGCCATAGATAGAGTGAAATCTCTTTGACCATATCTTCAGCGCGTAGAAGCTCTAAAGAGGTTGTTGCGTACTCTCCATGGAGTTTTGGTGCTTTGTAGTGTACGGGCTCTTTTTTCTCTAAAGCTTGAATATACCCCTCAAACGCTTGAATGATGTAGGGTGATTTGAGTGTGAGTGGTGCACATGCCAAATGGTACTTGGTTGCAATCTCTAGGTCATACTCATCTATAATGCGAGAGGCTTCAAGCATATCATCGAGACTTGAAGCATAAAAAGGGCCGTTAAACTCCATATTTTTTACAAAAAAGCTTAAAATAACTTCAAGAGAGTTTTCCTCTAAAATAGTTGCTACAAGTTTGATGTGTTCAAGTGACGCCATCACTTTAAAAGGGGGTGTGATAGGTTTTGGTTCTTTATGAAACCCTTTGGTAATAACTTTGAGTGCATCTTTATGGAGTGCGCCAACATAGCCATTTTCATGAAGACCATAACGCCCAGCACGCCCAGCTATTTGTAAAATCTCTGAAGGAAAGAGATTTCTGTCCATAATCCCGTCAAACTTTTGTGCTTTAGAAAAAAGAACTGTTTGAATAGGGAGGTTCATCCCCATTGCAATAGCATCCGTAGCGACAAGTATATCTGTCTCACCCTCTCTAAAACGGCGTGCTTCTTCACGACGCACTTCAGGGGAGAGATTTCCATATACTACACTGACATTGAAGTTTTTTGAAAACTCCTGTTTGAGTCGTAATACATCTTTTCTGCTAAAAGCGATAATCGCCGTTGCTTTTTGCACATCTTTAGGTGGTGTAGGCTCTTCAAGAAGAGTAAGAGGATTTTTTCTTTCAAACTCAATAATCTCAAGTTCTTCTCCCAAGTACTCAGCTAGAGCAACAATCGCCTCTTTGACATTAGCAGAACCTGTCATGATAATCTCTTTTGCAGGGGCTCCGATGATAGCATTTGCCCATGCCCAACCACGGTCACGGTCGTTGATTAACTGCACTTCATCAATCACACAAACATCAACATCCACCTCATAGTTCATCATCTCTATGGTGGAGCTTATATGGGTGGCTTCCTCATCAATGATCTGCTCCTCCCCTGTGATAAGAGAACATTCAAGCCCCTCTTCTCTCAGTTTCTCATACCCCTCAAGGGCTAAAAGGCGTAAAGGTGCGAGGTAGTAGCCTGTATCGGCATCTTTGAGTTTTTGCATCGCTGTGTAGGTTTTTCCACTGTTTGTAGGCCCTATGTGTAGTGTGAGTTTTCGACGCATACCCCGTGCTGTTGGAAAGAGGTTTTTAAAGTCACGAATAGTACGAGCTAAAAGCTCCTCTCTTTGTTTTTTTGCAAGTTCTTCTTGAATAGAGTAGAGAAATTTGCGGCTTACTTTACGAAAAACTTTGGGTGTGATAACCAAAGAAGCCCCCATAAGATCAACTAAAAAGCTATAAACTCTTTGGCGTAAATCCTCCTCTTGAAGATGCAAAAGCTCAGCATACTCTCTACAGGTACTCACAAGTTCTTCAAGTGTTTCTAAAAACTCTTTTTCATGCTCCTCTTTTGCCTCTTGAAGGATTGCATCGAAATTAAATCGGCGCCCCTCCCATATCTCTTCAAGGAGACCATCAAGCTCTACATGTAAGTCTAAATTATACTTGAGAATTGTTTGAGAGAGGGGGAGTGTGAGTGACTCCTCAACCTCCATAAGCACTTCGTGTGTATGCACAGTGATATGTTTTGCATCTATTTTTTTGCTAAGAATCTCAAGAAAAACTCTATGGGAGATGAGAGGATAGTTTAGACGAGATGTAGGTGGTGATGCTCTAAGAGAGTCTAAAATCTCTTTGGTTGTAAGGTAGGGGTGTGGTGATTTGAGATGTGCTAGGAAATGATCTATTTGTTTTTGTTTCTCTGCAACGCAAGAGAGCTTGTCTTGTGCAATTTTAGCAACGATAGTTTCAAAACTCTCCTCTTTTAAAAACTCATAACTGTAAGGTTTTGTGTGGAGTGTTAAAATCTTGTGAAAACTCTGCTCAAAGAGAGCATAGCGTAAAGAAGCGTTAAACTCAAAACTGTCATCAATATCAAAATGCCCCTCAAGTTCCCTCTCTAAAGCCTCCTTTTTTATCTCAAAACGGATGTGTTCTAACTTACTTTCCATCTTGGCAATGGTGATTTTTTTACTTCTTACATGTAAGAAACTCTCTCGTAAGCGTTTTGCCTCTTCGGGAGTGGTTTGGAGCTCCTCTAAGAGTGCTTCTATTTTTGCTTCTCTGTCGAATGTTGGCTCTTTTGGTTTGTCTGATTTGTACACAACTGCATTGTTTTCAAAGAAGTGTAAAATATCACGGCGAATCTCCCCATCTGCTTCACTCCAAATCATACGAAGTGTCTTGACCATGAGCTCTTTGTTATGCTCTATATCGTAGATGCCAAGTGCTGAAAAAAGCTCACTGAGTGTGCGTGAATCGACTCTTTCTATACCGACATCAAAGCCGTCCCCATCGAAATATGTTCTTATTTTTTGATTGATTTTAGTGTTTTTTTTGTTTTTCTTTGCCATAAAGAGATTGTAGCAAATCAAAGCAACAATACAGCTGACTTAAAGTAAATATTAATTATAATTGTTATATTTTAAACGAAATAAATTTGATGTTGAGTAGTTTTATGAAAAAGTTGTTATTTTCGTGTTTGTTGCTTGGTGGAGTTGTTTATGCTCAAGATTTGGGTTTATTACTTGAGGGCTATAAACAAGAGTCTGATTTTTCAAAAATAACACGAAATGACAGTGCTAGTATTGTAGATATTTTTACACGTGATGATCTTGATAAGATGCAGGCACATTCACTTATAGATATTATGAAATCAATACCGGGTGTTTATCTCTCTCGCGGTTCAAATAACCTTTCTCTTTCGGCAACACCATCCTCTTCAACTATGCCTTTAACTTATGCAAGACTTTACATAAATGACCATGATGTAAGTTCAAGTTCTCTTGGAAGTGCTTTTGTTATTTGGGGTAGTTTACCTATAGAGTATATTGACCATATTGAGGTATATAAGGCGACATCTTCTTTAGAGTTTGGTAATGAAAATGCAGCTTTTATAATTCGTCTTTATACAAAAAAACCAGAACATGACAGTGGTTCAAAAGTAGCCCTCTCAGCAGATTCACTAGGGAGTACTTCTGCTAGTTTTTATAATGCTGATATCTTAGATAATGGTGTGAAGTATTTTGCTTATGGAAATGTTGATGCTATCAAAAGAACGGTGTATCATAATGAGTATAACAATCAGGTTTATGACTTTAACAGTGATACTGATGGGTATAATCTTTTTGCAAATATAAACTATAAAAAGTGGAGTGTTGATATAGGTTCTTATAAAACACGCAGTGATAGTTTTATGGGTATAGGAGTGCGTAAAACACCAACAGATGGTGAACTTGATGCTATACAGAGTTACTTACATGTAAGCAAAAAATTTGATAACGATTTGATACTCCAAGCCTCTTATGACCGTGTTGAATATGAAAGAACCTATGTAGACCCTAATGGTATTTTTATCAGTACAGGTGGGGCATCTTCTGTTGCTCTTATTAATAACTACGACATCACGTTTCATGATGATATAGCTTCGTTAAGTTTGGAAAAAAGATTACAATTTGGAGATAATCATCTTTTAGCAGGTGGTTTTTATAAATATAAAGCGATGCACTCTATAGGTGAGTACACATCAATGAACACAGCAGTAGATATACATAACAGTGAGAGAAATGTTTTAAATATGTACTCTTTGTATCTTGAAGATATGTACGATTGGAGTGAACATACACGTCTTATAGCTTCTGTGAAAGGGGATTTTTTTCGCTACCAAAAAGATGTAAAACCAGCAGATGAGTTTTTGGTACGTGTTGGTATGATTCAAAGTTATGAGTATGTAAAATATAAACTTTTTTATTCTAAAGGGTATATCCCACTGGCTTTTTACCAACAATATAATCCTGACAACACACCTTATAAGGCAAATCCTGAACTTGATGCAATGGGTAATGAGTTTTATACTACAGCAGTATCGTATAGTAAAAATAAACACAACCTTTCTTTAGAACTTGCGTATATGCGTATTTTTAATCTTTTAGCGTATGATAAAGATACAGATAATGGTTGGCTTAACACTTCTGAAACAAGTTGGAAAACATACATTCAACTAGACTATAGCTATATGTTTGATGTTAATAACAAGATAATAACAAACTTCATTTTTGGAAATAACTCGAGTCATAAAAACTACTCACCCCCTTATGAAGTTTTACTCAAGAGTTTTAATGCTTATAAGAAGTTTGAATTTTACAATGAACTTATTTATAAAAGCTCATATAGTAACTATGGAGTTTATGTGGGGGCGAGTTTTGATTTTACATCAGCTCTAAAGTATTATTACACGAAAGATATGAGTTTTGGTATAAGAGGTGAAAACCTTTTCCATGACAGTTATAAACAAACTTATAGAAATTATCCTACGGCTATTCCTGTAAATGACCAAAAAGTTTGGCTAAATATGGAGTATTGTTTTTAGATGAAAAAGTTTATTTTTATTATTTTATTTATACCAATGTTCCTGTTTGCATCTCATGTAAGTTATGAAGTGAAGATTTATCATGTTATTTTCTCTTCATTATTTCCACAAAAAGATCTCATTAATGTTTGGAGTGATTCAGCTAAGAAAAAAGAAACTCTTTCTCAAATCAAATGTATACATTTTGTAGAGCTACAAAAAAATGCAGATATTTTACTTTTGAGTAAAACAAAAAATCTTACTAGTGACACAATGAAGTTTGTAACAAGTTATAAGCTCTTAAAACATTATAAACAAAGTGCAGTAGGTGGTTTTTACTGGCAAAAAGGGAGACCTAATATCTTGTTTTTGAAAAAGAATCTTCAAAAATACCATCTTAAACTTCCTCCGTCTTTACAAGAGTATGAGGTAGATTCTCTATGAAGCATCTTATAAAAATATATATTTTTATTTTTATCTCTATTATTATTGCTATTGGTTATCTCTACTTCTCTCTTACTCAAACACAGGAAAAACTTGCTGATAATATAAACTCTCTTTTTATTTCACAAACAAGAGAGTTTGCACATAATATTCAAGATGAGATACACAAAAGAGTACAACATCATCTTTATAATACTCTTTTAGATAATGAAGAGTTGCGTCTTGATTTAGAAGATAGTATGTCAACAGTAACGACAGATACTTATAAATTTATTTATGTTCTTTATAAAGATGCGCAAGGAAATTATAGATATCTCTTAGATGGTAGTAAAGAGGACAAAGGTGAGTTTGATGAAAAACTTAATGTAAATAAAAACTTATGGAATCGTGTGTACAAAACACAACACTCACAACTTTTGTACCAAAAAAATCTTGATGGATTATGGGGAACATATTTAGAGCCTATTATTTACGATGGAAAAACAGTTGCTATAGTTGCTATAGACTTTTCAACCTCTTTTCCTGAAAATATTGCTAAGGCGATGCAACCTTTAAACAATATATTTCTTTACATTTTTGTTGCTATTATTCTTGTTCTTATTATTTTGGCATATCAAACATTTTTAAATCTTCGTACAAAAAAAGATGCCATTACAGATGAATTGACACAAACATATAATAGAAACTATCTCAGAGAATTTTTAGAAGATATCAATGTTGCCAAGTATCAAATCATTATGCTTGATATTGACTACTTTAAACATGTTAATGATACCTATGGACATAAAATAGGTGATAATATTTTAAGAGATGTCAGTGAACTGATAAAGAAACAGATTCGACAAAATGATAAATTGGTTCGTTTTGGTGGTGAAGAGTTTTTGCTCTTTATTTATAGAAAAGAGAGTGGTGCAAAACTTGCTTTTAATGTGGCACAACGTATACGAAAGAAGATAGAAAAAACTCCTTTTGTTTATGGGGATGTTGAGATCCATATCACAGTTTCTATGGGTATTAGTTGTTCTCCTGAACACTTTAAAAATGTTTCAGATGCTATTAAACACGCCGATGAGATGCTTTATATAGCAAAACGAGAGGGGCGTAATCAAGTTATTACACAAGAAAATAAAGAGGGTGTAACAACACTTAAACAAGATGAAGGGCTCAGTATTCATGAGATTAAAGAGGTTATAGAAAGTGGTGGTCTTCGTTGTTTCTTTCAACCTATTTTTGATACGCAAACTCAAAAAGTACTGAAGTATGAAGCACTTGTTCGTTTAGAACTTCAAGATGGTACGATTGTTCCTCCTATGCTTTTTGTTCCAAATATTCTTTACACAAATCTTTATAATCAAATGACAAAAGGGGTTTTAGAGATTGTTTTTGACAAAATAGCAAAACATCAAATTCCTATTAGTGTAAATCTTAATTTTTCAGATATTTTAAATAATGATATCTTAGAGATGATAGTACAAGAGCTAGAAAGTCATAAAGAGTTTGCCCCATGGTTGGTAATCGAGCTTTTAGAGTATGAACCACTTGATATTGATAAAACTATAGTGATGAAAAATATTACGAAAATAAAATCATACGGTGTGAAAATTGCTGTTGATGATTTTGGTTCAGGGTATGCAAACTATGAAGTTTTTCAAATGCTTCCTATTGATATCATTAAAATTGATGGTTCTTTGATTAAAAATATAGATACATCAAGTATCTCTTATACTGTTGTACGCTCTATTCTTCTTTTAACACAAGAGTTGGGTATAGAAACTGTTGCAGAGTTTGTACACTCTCAAGAAGTTTTTGAAGTTGTGAAAGAGTTAGGTGTGAGTAGTGTGCAAGGGTTTTACTTTGCACAACCACAAGCAAAATTGCTTGAGGAAGAGGACTAAGGATATTTAAGGTTTAAAATAGCAACAACACCATTGTGCGTTGATGTTACTTCTAAGGTAGAGTCTATTGGAGGACGTCTGTTTTCAAGTACTTTTTGAAGGTCTCTAAGAACTATACCGTAGTTACGAAACATAGGAACGATAACCTCTTTTACCTGTGCTTCATGTATCTCATCACCAAGAGCTTGAAGTGCTGCTTCATAAACACTTTGGTTTGTTACATACTGAAGGTAGTAGTCTTTCATAATGTCGATGTTATTAAGCCATGCTCGTCTTTCATCATCAGTTAAAAGTTTATTTTCATGTACTCTTTGAATGAGGTCATCAACAAGTTCTTCAGCTTTATGCTCTCTTTGTTCATATACAGCATCAAGGTTTTTAACATATTTTCTAAGACCATCTAAAAGCTGGTTTGGTTTGAGCTCTTTATGTTCTGTTTTATAAAGATGTTGTGTTGTTTGTGTCGCTCCATAGCTGAGAGCTTCGAGTAACTCTAAAACAGCGTGTAAATAGATATACTTGTCTGTTTGTGTATGGTCAAATGCAACACCATGTTGTGAAACAAGAGGAAAATCTCCTACATATTTTAATTCCATTCAAACTCCTTTTTTTTGTATTGTAGCACATTTATACTATAATAGGGTATGAATTTTCCAGAAGAATGGACTCAAAAAGAGTTCTTAAAAAACAAAAAAAAACTAGAAAAAGAGGGTGTAAAAGTTCTCTTGGTAGATACGATTCTTTCCCCTATAGAAAAGGCTGAAACGATTCTTTATAACCCTTTTGAGATGAAGAAATATCCTGATGGTAGTGTTTTTGTCTTTTACTGTGACACAGGAAAAGCAACAAAAGAGAGACTCAAAGAGTATAAAGCAAAGTTTCCAAATCACCATTGTATTTCGCTCAAAGGTGGTAGAGGGTATTGGCGTAGAGATATGATGCTTTTGGATGAAGATGAAACAGCAAATAGATAAGTTTGTTACATGTATAGAACAGCAACGTTTCTTTGAAGCTCATGAGATGTTAGAGGAGGTGTGGTTTCCACGCCGTTTTGAACACAATGCTGAAGTGCAATTGCTCAAAGGTTTTATCAATGCTGCTGTGAGTTTTGAGCTTCATAAAAGGGGGCGTCAACCTCAAAGTAAAAGAGTATGGGCAAACTATCTTAAATATAGACAACTTCTTTATAAGGTTAAATCTCCCTATTTACGTGAGTATCATGCACTTGCTAGGTATATTGAAGAGTATAACAACTCACTAAAAACTCACTAAATTTTGCTAAAATCCGGCACTTTATAAACTTCATGAGGATAGACAATGAAAAAAATACTACTTACTTCAGTGGTTGCAGCAACTGTAGCACTCAGTGCACAAGCAGCAGACAAAACAAAAGAGGTTGTAACACACACAGAGTTAGGTTACATCCAAACAAATGGTAATACAAAAACAAAAACTTTCAATCTTGATGCAAAAGCTGAAAGACAATGGGAAAAACATATTGGTATTTTAACAATTGATGGTCAGTATGGTAGTGACCAAGGGGAAACAACAAAGAAAAAATACCTTATTGAAGCAGAGTATAACTATGCGTTTACTGATAGGTTAGCATTTTCTTACCTAGCTGGTTATAAATATGATGAGTTTTCAGGTTTTGATTACCAAGCATATACAGGTCCTGGTATCAAGTATGCAGCTATTAAACAAGCTACACAAAACCTTTCTGTAGAGGCAAGTGCACTTTACTCAGAAGATAAGTATGCAGAAACAGGTGATACAAATGATTACGCTTCTTACCGTTTAAAAGGTGAGTATGACCTTCAAATCACAGATAACTTGAAATTTACTCAAGAGTTAAGTGTAAGAGGTTCATTTGAAGAGAGTGACAACTACTTTGCATTCTCAAAAACTGCTTTTACAAGTAAACTTTCAGATATCTTCTCAGCAGGTGTAAGTTATAAACTTGACTATGTAAATATCCCAGCTGCAAGCTATAAAACAGATGAGACATTAACTTTTAACCTCATTATGGATTACTAGTCTTTTTAGCATAAAGTAGAAGCATCAATGATGCTCCTGCTGCTAAAAAACTTGAACTTAAAAAAAGGTACTTTGGAAAGTACTCATAGATATACCCCGCAAGAACAGCCCCAACAAGTCCCCCTAAACCATATGTAATACCTGAGAAAAACTGTTGTGCCAATGCTTTGTTTTTATATAGATGAAAAAGGTAGCTAATCGCTGCTGAGTGAAAGAGTGCAAAGCTGAGTGCATGGAGTGATTGTGCAAAAAATAAAACAGCAAGATTTTGTGCAAAAGCAAAAACCAAAAACCAGCGAAGAACAGTTGCAAGTGTTGTAAAAATGAGAATGTGTAAAAGGTTCTTTTCTAAAAGTTTTCCTTGAAAAAAGAGCATAAGTACCTCGACAACCACTCCAAAACTCCATAGATAAATGGTGGTATCCATACTCACTCCATGGTCTGTTTCATAGATGGTAAAAAAGTTGTAAAAAGAGCCAAAACTCATTTGCATAAGGGTAAGCCCTATCCAAAGTTGATAGTCTCTTAGCAATGGGATGGGAGTATTTTGCTCTTGATGAGATGCTTTTTCTTTTGTATGTACTTTTTGGACAACAATATAGCCAAAAATACTACTAAGACATATCATAGTGACTAAAAAGTGTATAGCAGTAAAAGGGTCTTGTAAAAATTTCACTAAAACCAAAGCAACGAGTATAAATCCAACAGAACCAAAAAGGCGCACTTTGCCATACCTTTGTTTTCCTATACTCTCTAAAGCTATACTTTCTATGTAGGGGATAGTTAAACTCATACCAACACCTAAGAAAATATTAGAGAGTAAAAGAGCATAAAAGTTATGAAGTGTTGTATAAAAAGAGAGAGAACTCACAATCATAAACAAAAGAGCAGTATTAAAAGTTTTGACATTAAGACTGAGTCCTTTTTGAAATAAAAAAGGGAGGATAACACGTACAAGGGGTGCAGCTGAAAAAAGGATGCCTATTTCACTTGCACTATAGCCAATATCAGCGAGAACTTTGGGCATAAAAATGATGTAAACACCAACAATAGAGAAGTAAAAATAGTAAAATGATGACAGATAAAATGGTAATAAATTCATAAAACAAAGTATAACTAATATTGGTTTGATATTTTCTATGATACAATCGAAAGAGTACAAAATTATCTTACAAGGTAAACACTATGATGTTAGAGATGAAGGAGAACGATTTTATTGTGTCTAAGACAGATACAAAAGGTCGTATAACTTATGTCAATAAAATATTTATGACAATGGCTGAGTATAGTGAAGAGGAGCTTTTAGGTAAGCCCCACAACATTATTCGCCACCCTGATATGCCCAAGGCTGTTTTCAAACTTTTATGGGACAGAATTCAAAACAAAGAGGAGATATTTGCATATGTTCTTAACAAAACAAAAAATGGAAACACATACTGGGTTTATGCTAATGTAACTGCCTCTTTAGATGTAAACGGTAGTATTATCGGATACTTTTCTGTACGAAGGAAGCCATCTAGTAAGGGTTTATCTATTATAGAACCTTTATATAGACAGATGTTACAAGCTGAGCGTTCAGGTGGGATGGCTGCTGGAGAGAAAGTGCTTATGGATGCACTCAAACAAGAGGGGGTTGGTTACGATGAATTTGTCATCTCTATTCAAGGATAATCGTATTATAGTTTTACTCGCAGGGCTTATTGGAGTTGCTGTTTATGCACTTTTTATCTCTGAGTTTATTTTAGCAGGTCTAATTTTTGCCATCATTTTAGTTGGTATATTTGTACCTTCATCTTCTACTCATAAACCAAGTAAACTTATGCAACAGATGCATACTGTTTTACTTGAGGCTGCACAAGGTAAGTTAGAAAACCGTGTGACACATATACCTCAAGATGATTCTCTTGATTCAAAATTTGCATGGGCGCTTAATGATGTACTTGATCAACTTGAAGCATTTATGCGTGAAGCTTCTACAACGATAGAGTGTGCATCTGAAGGTAAAACGTATAGAACAACAAACCCATTAGGACTTCATGGTATCTTTAAAAATACCTCTTTACAGGTAAATGGTGCTATCTCTTCTATATCTGCAGGATACGAAACACGCATCAAAGGGGAGATGTCAGCGAAGTTTACACAACTTGGTGGTGGAGTTGCACGTGGTTTACATGTTATTCAAGAAGATTTACTCCATACTTCTGCTGATTCTAATGAGATTGTTGATGGTGCTTATAAAACAGCAGAAGAATCAGCAAACAGTCTCAATAATGTACTTGAAATAGGGGAGCGTCTTAACTCTCTTGTTGAACTCATAGCATCTTCTCATGAAGGGATAGTTTCTCTTGAAGGGCGTACACGCGAAATTTCTGAGGTTGTTGGTTTGATTAAAGACATAGCAGACCAAACAAATCTTTTAGCGTTAAATGCTGCCATAGAAGCTGCACGTGCAGGGGAGCATGGTCGTGGTTTTGCTGTTGTTGCTGATGAGGTGAGAAAACTTGCTGAGAGAACACAAAAAGCGACAACTGAAATTGAGATAAATATCTCAAGTTTACAACAAGAAGCAAATGATATGAGAACAAACTCTGATGAGATTAGTTCTATTGCTCAAGATTCAAATGATGTTATTCATGCTTTTGAAGATACATTCAAAGACTTAAATGTGTTAGCAAACAGTGCATCAAGCTCTGCTGTGAAGATTCAAAACCGTCTCTTCACAACACTTGTAAAAGTGGATCATATTCTCTTTAAATCAAATGCTTACCATGCAGTACTGAGTGAAGAGGAAGATGCTTTCCCTGACCATCATAACTGTCGTATGGGTAAATGGTATGAGTCACAAGGGAAAGAACGCTTTGGACATACACGAGCCTTTAAAGAGATGGAAACACCTCATGCTACTGTACATAATGCTGTGTTTAAAAACCTTGAGTTTGTACATAATCATAATATCATCAAAGGAGATAATCCTGAACGTATTGCAAATAATTTCATTGAGATGGAAGGTGCTTCAGAAGAACTTTTTGCAAAACTAGACCAGATGATAGTAGAGTATGAGGAAAATAAAAAGAAATAGATAATTTTTTTCCTTTATTTACTTAGCATTTACTTATAATTATTATAATTTCAACATCTCAATTATGTTTTCCCCCTTTCATAATCGAGACATATACTCCTATAAATTTTAAAATAGCCAAGTTTTTCCCTTTTTATTCTCTTGGCTATTTTCTCCTCCAACTTATGTTAAAATGCTCTTATGAAAATAACACTTACAACCCTTAATTCAAGATATACACACTCAGCTATAGGTTTACGCTATTTGTATGCAAATATGAAAGAGCTTCAACCAAACACTATAATTCAAGAGTTTTCTATTAATGATGCTATACAAACTATCGCTGAAAAGCTGATGGACAATACCCCTGACATCATCGGTATAGGGGTGTATATATGGAATGCTTTAGAGGTGCATGAACTCTTACATGTCATCAAAAAAATAGCTCCTGAGGTGATTGTCGTACTTGGTGGTCCAGAGGTGACTCATGAGCCTTTTAGGGTTGATTTTAGTAAGGCTGATTATATCATCAAAGGTGAGGGTGACCTTGCTTTTTACAAGCTGTGTCGCGATATACTTGATAATAAAGCACATCAACGTATCATCCCTATGGGGATGCCTGATTTAAAGGAGATAGCACTCCCTTACAAATACTACAGTGACCATGATATAAAAAACCGTTATCTTTATGTAGAGGTTTCAAGGGGATGTCCGTTTGCATGTGAGTTTTGTCTCTCCTCTATGGATGAGAAGGTGCGTGCTTTTGACCTTGATACTGTGCTTGAAGAGTTTGAGACACTTTGGCAAAGGGGTGCGAGAAACTTTAAGTTTGTCGATAGAACTTTTAACTTAAATATGAAAACAGCAAATCGTATTTTAGACTTTTTCTTGGTAAAAGAGCCCCCTTATTTTGCACATTTTGAGGTGATACCTGACCATTTTCCAGCCTCTTTACGCCAAAAGATACAAAGCTTTCCTCATGGAGCACTACAACTTGAAATAGGGATTCAAACGCTCAACCTTGAGATAGCAAATAACATCTCAAGACAACTGAAACTCGATAAGATTCAAGAAAATATAGCCTTTTTGGAAAATGAGACAACAGCACACATCCATCTTGATTTGATAGTGGGTTTACCTGGAGAATCGTTAGAGAGTTTTGGAAAAAATCTTGATGCGTTGATGCAGTTGAGTTCATGTGAGATTCAAATCGGTATACTCAAAAAACTCTCAGGTACTTACATCAACCGTCATGATGAGATACACGGTATGGTTTACAGTGATATTCCCCCTTACGATATTTTAAAAAACAATGAGTTGAGTTTTAAAGATATTCAGATTATGAAACGCTTTGCACGGTTTTGGGACATCACCTATAACAGTGGAAATTTTAAACATACTATGCCTCTTTTATGGGAGGGTGAGAAGGTGTTTGAGCCTTTTTATGCGTTTGCTTTATGGGTGTATGAAAAAACAAACTCTACCTATAAAATTTCATTAGAGAGAATGGGTGCTTTGGTGTTTGAGTATTTGGTTACATGTAAGCAAAAAGAGGAGCAAGAAGTTGCACAAATGATGCTTCAAGATTTACTAAAAGTAAAAGGAAGAGCTGTTCCACCTTACTTAAAACCGTATGCAAAAGAGCTCAAAATAACCTCAAAAATGGGGCAGGGTTCTTTTAACAAAAGGCAACTTTAATTAATATATGCTAGAATGGTTTATTATAAAAAAAAGGATACAACTTATGTTTGGCTGTAGTAGTAAACTTCAAGAACTTGAAGCAAAATATCAGAAAAAAGTAGAGACACTTGAAAACGAAAATGAGCGTCTCAGACAAGAACTCTCTATGGTACATCAACAAGGGACAGAAACCACAACTCAGTATGACCATAAGGATGACTTTATTAACTTGCTTATTCAAAGTTACAGAAGTGGTACCTCTTTTTTACAAAGTACTATTGAAGATAATCTTGTAAAACTTGAAGAGGTAAATACTCTTAATGATGAAACAAGTGCCGAGATGCAAAATGTACAACAACAAACAGAACACATCGGTGATACTGTTCAAAACATTCAACAGTACTCAAACACTTTAAATGATGATGCGAACTCTTTAAATGAAAGCGTTATGTCTATAGCTCAGATTATTAATCTTATTAAAGATATTTCTGATCAGACAAACCTTTTAGCACTTAATGCTGCTATTGAAGCTGCACGTGCAGGGGAACATGGACGTGGATTTGCTGTTGTTGCTGATGAGGTTAGAAAACTTGCAGAGCGTACACAAAAAGCGACTCAAGAGGTTGAGATTAACATCAATGGTCTGAAACAAAATTCAAACTCTATGATGGAGATTAGTACTACTTTCTTAGATGAAACGATGAAAGTGATGGAAACACTTGATGGCTTTAGTGAAACAATTTCACATGTTGCTGAAAATACACATGAGATTACAAACAAAACTCAAAACCTTACAAATGAGATTCATGTAAGTAATGGTAAAATTGACCATATCGCACTAAAACTTTTAGGATATGATGCTATTTTACAAGATAAAAATGTAAATATTATGGATGAGCACTCTTGCCGCTTTGGTAAATGGTTCTCTCAAGCAACATCAACAATTCTCAAAGGAAGCTCAGTTATTCCAAGTGTTTCAAAACACCATACATATGTGCATCAAGGGCTTAAAAATGCTATTGCATTTTATAAAGCTGGAAAACTCAAAGAGTCTTTAGAAGAGATGAAAAAAGTTGAAAACTCGAGTGATGTTGGGTTTAAAGAGCTTCTTCAAGGGATTAAAGAGGTTTCTAAATAGTAACTTCTACATACCAAGGGAGTTAAGCCCTTTGGTAAGAGCATCATTTATCTCTTTTGCATATTTTGGATTCTTTTTAAGTAGTTGTTTATAAAAAGAGATGATGATGTTTTTGTTTGTATTTTTATGTCGACAAAGGCGTAAAAGTACCTCTTCATATTTATAGTATTCTGGATGGACACGGATACCTAGTTTTGCTGGAATAGTACCGTAGTACTTGAGAATATCATCGACTGTTTGTTGGAGTGTTTGGGTATCTGTGGCTTTGTTCTTAATAATGCTAAGATATTCATCAAACTCTTTAAACTCTATCTTCTTTGGTTTACTTTTTTTCTCTTTTATCTCAATTTGCTTTTTTTTGTTTGATCTTGAATAGAGAAAGAAGAAAAGGGCTATACTCAAAAGAATAACAAGCCCAATAAAGTATTTTAAGAGGAGTGTTACATCCATTTAGTATTCCTTGTTCCATGGGTTTTTTGCATAACGATTTAAATCATAAAGCCCAGACTTTATAGGCTCTTTTGTATTGAAGTCTTTTTGGAACCAATCGTAAATTTTCCAAAAATCTGGATCACTACGACTAACAAAATATTTTTGAAGTTTTTGAAAATCTTCTCTAGAACCATCGTAGTTTTTCATCAATTCTAAAAATTCAGGTAAATCTTTGTACTTTACAACCACAAAAACATTAGGGTAAGAGCCTACACTTCCATCTAAAATATCCATTGTATCTTTTTTAGGATTAAGATTTGACTTGCCATTAAATAAAGAGTTAACATTATCGTGCCAACGGTTAATAACAAGAGATTTTCTGTAGAAGGTACCATCAGGCATATCTATGCGAAGATAAATATTGTTTGCTCCACTATCTGTCATATGTGAGATAAAACCACTTCCTGCAACACTTACTGCTTTTGCTGCTTGCATATAGTCTTGTAGAGAATCATAGTGTTTAGGTAAAGAAACAATCCCCTCTTTCCCTAAAGTGTAGTTGATAGTGTCAAAGTGGATATTTGTTTTTTTGTTGATAGTATGATTGACTACATGTTCAATAAACTCTCTTTTTGGATTGTTTGATATGTAATGAATTTTTTGTGCATTAATTTTAAGTTGTTGGTATTTTTGTCCATCTACACTGTTATCGTTGATGTACCATGAACGCAACATTGCAAGTCGTTTCTCTTTTGGCATATAGTTTAAGAAGTTTAATTCCCCCTCTATACGTAAAAAGTCCATATAACGACGAATGTTTGTTTGATGCGAGACATTGCCAAAAACATCATACCCTGCAACGAGTGTATAGTAGATGCGTTCAAACTGTGCATAGTCTATTACCCACATTGTACGTGGTAACTCCCCTAAAACACCTTTATGTACAGAGGCTGAGTCAAAATGTCTATAGACTGTTAAAAGGGGTGCATCTTTAGAAGTGTTGCCTTTCCATAAACTTTCATACCCAAAACCTTCAGGAAAGTTTTTTTTCTCCTGAATAACTTTTGCACGGTAATAGCGTTCATATTTTTTTCTATAGGCATCACTAAAAGTTTCAAAAACAGATTCATTAACATTTTCAATAGGAAGAGAAAGGTTACGTGCTTCTTGTAGTAAAAATTCAGGATGGAGTACACCAACATCGTAGTTTGGGTCTTGAAACATCACCCAAAAGTGGTCGTGAATAACATTGAGTGCCATTTGTCCTCTACATACAGGTCCACGGATAAATGTCATTACAATATACTGAGCATTATCAAGAAGAAACTCATAGCGAGAGCGAGGTGGAATTTGTTTGTAACATAAAAAAGGGTTGGTTGCTGTTTTTGTATCATAACTTACATAATGGGGTGTTTCTAACCATTTTGGTTCAATAAAAAGTTCTTTCCATCGTTTCATAACACTCTCATCAAGTGCAAAGGTCATATGTGTTTTATGGACAAGTGTTGCATGAATTTTACGAAATCTGTAATAAAAATGTTTTGTCTGAGGGTCATCAAAAGGGCGAAGTGATGGGATAATCTCTATGGGCTGAGGATAAGGAGTAGTAGAGCGAACAAGTTCAAAAAATTCCCCTTGTGCATCTGGAAAATAGAGGTGTGCAAGATAAAGATGTTCATAAAGATAACGAGAGGTCATTTGATGTTTTGGATCAGGTGTGTTGAGAAATGTTTCCCATTTTATGATTTGCTTTTGTGCTGTAGTTGAGGGAGTTTTTAGCTTTTTTTCTTCTGTAGAGTTATAGCTTTTTGTACCTTCAACTATCCAAGCTTGAAGTTTTGCATACTCTTTAGGTGTTATAGCTGGAAAACCATAAGGCATACCATGGTTTGGTTTTTCTTCTATATAAGTGGCAAGCTCTTTTGTGTCTTTTGCACAGGTGAGAGTGTCATGCTCTGGGCTATACTCACCAATAATATCAGGGTGTATTTTTTTCTCATATAAAAGGTGTAACATTAAAGAGTTATTATAAGAAATGTTTGTTTCATTAGAGTCAGTTAGTGAAAAAAAACTTTTTTCTCTCCACTCTTGTGTTGTTTGTGCATCTATAAAAAGGCGTGTAGGGTCTTGGGCTTCAAGGCGTGTTGCGTTATATACAGCGAGTTTACTTGCACCTCTGTCTATACCTTCAAAAGAACTAAATTTTGCTTGGCATGGGGAGTTATAACAAGAGTGACATACAACACACCGTTTGTCGATGATGGGTTTTACATCAGTGTATGTTATGTTAGTTTCGTTAGTGTCTATTTTTACAGGTGGAAGTTGAGGGGAAGAACAACCATTTAAAAGTATAAAAATAAGTGTTAAGAGGTAAAAAAGAGAATGCACACAAAACCTTTTTTAAGAGTTATTATAGCTAAAAAACAAAAGGGAGCAGTTTTTTTGTTGTTTTTCTATACTCTTGGTAGGCTTTGGAATGGCAAATCCAAAGAGACTCTTCATAATGAAGTTTTACAAGAAGTGTCACAATAAGGAAAGCATACAAGAGAGATACGTACCAGCTAGGGTGAAGAAGAACTACGCCAAACATCATAGTAAGTACAGAAAGATACATTGGGTGGCGAATGTAACTATAGATACCATGAGTGACTAAGGTACAATTCTCCTTTATATCTGGACGAATGTTAAAGTTTCCTTGTTTATGATGTTTGATAGCAAGTATACCTATGATACCACCACTGAAAATAAAGAAAAATCCTAAAAAAGGGTATGTGAGTGATTGTGTTAATGTTTGTCCTAACACCATAAGTGAGATAAGGAAAAACTGACTAAAAACAAGGAATTTACTTTTCATTATTTTCTTGGATATTTGTTTTTATATTTTTCTTGGAGACGTTTTTTGAGTCGTGCTATCTTCTCTTGCTCATGCTCCTCTAACGAGGTGTTAATATTTTCTACCTCTTCACCTATTTTAACACTGAGCATCTCTGATTTTCTCATAGCAAGAATTTGTGAAGAGAAGATACTTCTATGCCCAGAAATTAAAAAGCTAATTACTGCTGAGAGTGCAGCGTAGTGTGCTATATCTATACCAAAAAGTTCAACAGCCATAATGGTAGAAGCTATAGGTGTGTTTGTAGTTGCTGCAACAACACTGACAAACCCAAGTGCTGCAAAAAGTGGAATATGCTCAGGGGAGATAAGTGAGCCAAAAAAGTTTCCACTGGTTGCACCAATGTAGAAGATAGGGGTAATTACACCACCACTTCCACCAGCACCTAAAGAGAGGGAAGTAAAGATGGTTTTGAGTATAAATGTGTACCAATGTAAGTCTGACGAAGCACTTGGATTTGGGCTGAGTGCTTGGGCGATAGTATCAAGCCCTAAACCGATATACTGTTCACCTACAATAAGCGTTAAAATAACAATAAGTGTTCCACCTACAAAGGCTTTAATATACATACTTATCTTGATGCTTTTGATAAAACTGTGTGTTTTTGAGATAGCTGTGATGACAATGTCTGAAATAAAACCAAAAAAGAGTCCCGCAACAACAACTTTGAAGATAAGCATTAGGTCTAAAGAAACATCTTGAAAGAAATGGAGGTCGTAGTAAGTGTACTCTATGCCTAAAAACTGTGCTGTTGTAAATGCTGCAAACCCTGCGATAAAAGAGGGAAGCAGTACATCATACATAATCACACCAATAATAAGCACTTCAACACCAAAGATAGCCCCTGCAATAGGGGTACCAAAAACAGTTGCAAACCCTGCGCTGATACCACAAATAACAAGTTTTTTTCTATCTTTTTTTCTAAATTTAAGCAAGTTAGAGAGAAAAGAGGCCATTCCCGCGCCTATTTGAGCACCGGGGCCCTCTTTACCAACAGAACCCCCTGCAAAGATGGTAAGCACAGTTGTGAGCGTTTTTACAGGAATAACAGAAACATCAATTTTTCCATCTTCTTTATGGATGGCAGAGATAACCTTTTCAGTTCCATGCCCCTCTGCTGTAGGTGCAAAAGTTTTACTTAACCAGACACTTAGAACAAGAGCAAAAGGTAAAAGGTAGTAAAAATCAAACGGTAAAACACCCCTTGAGAGTTCACTATAAGCTAAAATCTTTAAAAAAAGCGTAACAGTTGCACCAATAACAACGCCCACTATTGAAGATAAAAATACCCACTTAAAAACACTAAAAAAGATGGCAGTTTGTTCTGTTATATGTTTTTGTATCATAAGCTTCTTTATCTATTTTTTTATTTATTATAATTATAATACGATTGTAGATAATAAAGATTATCTTTGAGATAAAATCTTAAAATTTCTTCCAAAATGAACGGCTGAGTAACACAAAAACAGTATAGCATTCTAATCTTCCTATAATCATAGCCAAAGAGAAGAAGAGCTTGTCAAAATCACTGAAAAATGAAAAATTATCAGCAGGACCGACAAGTGCAAATCCTGGTCCTACATTACCAACTAAAGCAAAAGCTCCTGAGATGGCACTCATCGCATCATATCCTCGTGCATAGATATAGACAGTAACAACGGCAACGGTTATCATAAAAAGGATGAAAAACCCAAAAGTTGAAGCAAGTACACGTTCATTTTGTTTAACCCCATCTACAAAAACAGAGATAATCATATTTGGGTGTAAAACTCTTCTAAGTTCTGATGCCAATGTTTTGATGATAATGATATGACGAATGATTTTAATCCCTCCTGCTGTTGAACCTGCATTACCACCCATAAGAAGCCCTACAAAGATAATAGCAATAGCAAGGTGTGACCATGTTCCATAGTCTATAGTTGCAAACCCCGTTGTTGTCATCACAGAAGCTATAGTGAAAAAAGAGTGTTTGAGTGCGTCATAGAAAGAATCCCCACTAATGTCTACATGGACAAAAGCCAAGGCTATACTTAAAAGGAAAAATATAGTGAAAAACCATTGAATCTCCTCTGTTTTATAGGCACTAAAATCTTTATGATAAAACTTCAGATGAGCAAGAAAGTTGATACCTGAGAGCATCATAAAAAGAGTAGTTGTCCAGATGATACCATCATTATGAAACGAGCCTAATGAGCTGTTTTTTGTAGAGAACCCTCCTGTTGATATAGTTGAAAAAGCATGGTTTATAGCATCAAAGTAACTCATACCAAAAAACTTGAGTAAAGCTGTATCTATAAGTGTTAAAACAACATAAACAACCCATAAACTAAGTGCAGTATCTTTGATTTTTGGAGTGAGTTTTTCTATAGAGAGTCCTGTTGACTCAGCTTTAAAGAGTGACAAACTTCCTGTAGGGTTTATCATAGAGAGTAAACCAACTCCTAAAACAATGACACCAAGTCCCCCTATCCAGTGCATAAGGCTTCTGTGAAAAAGGATGAGATGGGGAAGTGCTTCGATGTCGTTATATACAGTAGCTCCTGTGGTTGTAAAACCACTGATAGCCTCAAAAAAAGCTGATGCAAAGGAGATATCACTATAGAGAAAAAGGGGCATAGCCCCTGTGATACCAAGTAAAATCCATACAAGATTTACTACTAAAATACTCTCTTTGATTTTAAGATTGAGTTTATGCTTATGTAAAAGAAGAAGAATAAAAAGGTTACATGTAAGAAAAATTATGTCATAGAAAAGGAGTGTTTTATAGTGCTCTTTATAGAAAAACCCCACTGCTACATCTATGAAAAAAATAGCTGAAAGTGTTATACTTATAAGTGCAAGTGTCTTGAGAATACTTTTATAGTTCATAGATCCACTGCTTTATTTTAGCACTTGTCTGTTCTTTTGCAAAGGCGATGAGAAGGTCATCTTCTTCTAAAAGGATTTTTTCTTTTAAGGGGTGAAGTGTTTCATCTCTAAGATAAAAAACAAGGGTATCTTGAGTTTTTGGAGGTTTTATTTTTTTATGTGCTAGTGGTGAGTTAGGAAGTACTTTTCTCATAAACACAACTGCCTTAGCACCACAAAAACTTTTTTGTATCACAACACCGTTAGTACTTATCTCCTCCATGATAGTGTTATAAGCACTCATTTTTGGACCTCTTACAACAATAATGCCAAGAGAGTGCATAAGGTTGTAGTACTCCATATCATTGTTGATAGCAACCACTTTTTTGATGCCTCGCTCTTTTGCTTCGAGTGATTTAATGATGTTAAATTCATCATTGGATGTTGCTGAAATGAAAATATCAGCGTGTTGGAGTCCTTCATCTTCAAAGATATCATGAGTGTCATATTTGGAATTAATGATAGCAACTTTTCCACCTAGAAGCTCATCAGCTTTATGGCAAAGTTCTAAATCTTTTTCTATAAGTTTTATCTCTTTTGTTTTGTTAAGAAGCTCTTGAGCGATAGAAACACCTAGGTCATCACCTCCAAAGATTACACATCTTTCAATGGTTACATTGGTATCTATTTCAAGTTTATGATATTCACTACGTATAGCATCTTCATCACCAAAACAGTAAACTAAATCGTTTGGGTAGAGTGTAACGGCATTTTGAGGTATAAAAAATTTCTTATCTCTTTCAATACCAACTATTTTAAATTTATCAGTTGTAAAAACCTGAGGGATAAAAGTTTGTGAAACCATCACTGATATAAGTTTAAAATCTGTGTATTGAAAAAATTTTACATTATTTGCTTTTGGATAATCAAGGAGTGAAGCAACTCCTAAAGAAGCAAGGTGTATAGGGAAAATCATCTTCTGTATATCAAGTTTTTTTGCTATGGGAGTATTTTTGAAATGAGATTTTTGGAGACGAACAATTTTTTTGTTGATATCAAGTGCAGTATCTGCAACAAGTGTAGCAACAAGATTGACGTTGTCTACATTTGTTACTGCTATAAAAAGATCAATGTGTGTTTGAAGGAAGTTATCGTATGTTGTGATATCTTCAACATCTCCTTGAAGAGGAAGAATATCTAAACTTTCTTGAATACGCTCAAGTGCTTGGGCATTTTGGTCAATAACTGTTACGTTATGCCCTATGCAAAGTGTTTTTGCAAGATGAAAACCAACTTTTCCAGCCCCTGCTATAATGATGTTCATAATGCTTACTTTATAATGTCACTATAGTCATATTTAAGAATATCTATATAGTATTTATCTCCTAAAATAGTGATTCTCTCATCATCTTTTTTAGCGATTTTTTTACATCTTTTAAAAATTTTTTGTATCTTTTTTTCTGAAAATTTTTGTTTTTTAAGATATTTTTTTAAAGAGACAACTTTACTTGTCACCTCCTCTTCAACAAAAGGTTCTATTTCAGCTTCAAGTGCTTCTACTTTTTCCTCTTCTATAATCTCCTCTTGAGGAGGCGTGAGCATAAGTTTTGCAGAAAGTGTTGTAAGAATATTTTTAAGTTGCTCATCTTTTTCTTTATAGATACGCTCTATTTTTTCTCTTTCTTGTATAAGCATCGCCTCTTTTTGGTCACGTAAAGAGCGTGTCTCATTTTCAAGCTTTTCTATACGCTCTTGGAGTTTGGCATTTTGCTCTTCAAGGAGTTTATAGTAGCGTTCATCAGGTTGTACATGTAAGGTTTTTTTTCTTTGAGGTGTTTGTGGTGCTTTTGTATCTATAAGCACCATTTTGACACCATCTTCAATGATACTTTCTAAAGAACCTCTTCGTACACGGTTGTGAATAGCCTCTTTTGAAACACCAAAAAATTGAGCAGCTTGAGCAACGCTTAGTTTTTTCATAGTGACCTCTATCTCATATTTTCAAAAACAAGAGGTGCTTCCCACTCCCCTTCGCGAACCATTTTGATAACCTTTTGTAAATCATCAAGGCTTTTCCCTTTTACACGGATAGAATCACCTTCAATTTGTGCATGGACTTTAAGTTTCATTTTTTTAATCTCAGCAACAATTTTTTTAGCTTCTTTAGACTCTATGTAATCTACTACTTTAAATGTTGCTTTACGTGTTGAGCCACTTGCATCTTCTACTCTTAACTCATCAAGAACTTTAGAACTTAGCCCTTGTTTTAAAAGTTTGGCAACCACTATATCTTTGAGTGCATCAAGTTTATTATCACTAGAAGCTACTAAAACAAGTGCTTTTTCTTTCTCTTTGAAATTAATCTCATAGGGTGTTCCTTTAAAATCGTAACGATTTGAAACTTCTCTGTCCACAAGGTTAATTGCATTTTTAAAAAGTTGCATATCAATTTTTGCAGTAATATCAAATGAGTGTTCTTTTGCCATAAAAAACCTTTTTTGTTTTCATTATAACATACTTCCTCAACGAGTTAGTAAAAAGTTGCTATAATGTAACTTATGAATAAACGAACTTCTATGGAAATTTTCAAATCTGTTGTTTTGGCACTTTTTTTAAGAGAGGTTCAAACTCGCTTTGGTACAAAAAAACTAGGCTATTTTTGGGCTATTTTTGATGCGATGTTTATGGTTCTGATTTTTGCTGGACTCAAGTCACTTATATCGGCAAAATCGATGCCAGGACTTGATTTTCCTGTTTTTTTAGCAACAGCCTTTTTGGCATTTTTTTTATGGCGAAATATTGTTACTCAGTCTATTAACGCTTTTTCTGCAAACAAAGCACTCTTTGCCTACAAGCAAGTAAAACCCTTTGACACTATTGTTACTCGTGTCATGTTAGAGATTTTAGTGAGTAGTGTCGCAACAATTGTTTTTGTGATGATAGGACTCTATTTTGGGCTAGATGTAAGTGTTAAAAATTTTAATATGGTCATCTTTGCTGTTGTATGGTTATGTGTGTTTGGTTTTGCCATTGGTTTAGTAAGTGCAGTACTCTCTTACTTTTATGAGTTTTATGCAAAAGTTATTAAAGTTATTTTGAGTCCTTTGATGTTTATTTCTGCGATTATGTATAGTGTAGACTCTCTTCCCCCTTTGGCACGAGAGATTATTTTATATAACCCGCTTGTCCATTTTATGGAGATGATTCACGGGTTTTATTTTAAAACACTTGATACTTACTATGTAGATTATGAGTATATGATGTATTGGACACTGATACCGTTATGGTTAGGGCTGTTTTTTTATAAACGTAGTGAAAAAAGGATTCTCTCTTCATGATAGAACTTTATAATGTGACTAAGTACTTTAAAACAGGTGGGAAAAAAAAGTATATTTTAAATAATGTAACGATGACTATCCCCTCAGGTGTCAATGTTGGACTTTTGGGTAGAAACGGTGCTGGAAAATCGACACTTTTAAGAATGCTAGGGGGCATAGACTTTCCAAACTCTGGGATCATTACTTCACCAAACAGCTTTTCATGGCCGATGGGACTAGCTGGTGGTTTTCAAGGTTCAATGACAGGCAGGCAAAATGTAAAATTTGTATGTCGTATTTATGGAAAAAGTGATTATGAGATAGAACAAGCCATAGAGTCAGTAAGAGAGTTTGCTGAATTAGGGGATTATTTTGATATGCCTATAAAAACTTACTCAAGTGGTATGAAATCTCGCCTTAGCTTTGGGTTGAGTTTGGTTTTTGATTTTGATTACCTTATTATTGATGAAACACTTTCAGTAGGTGATAAAAACTTTCAAGAAAAATCGAAAAAAGCACTTCGAAAAAAGATAGAAAACTGTAATGTCTTACTTGTAAGTCACTCTATGCCTGTTCTCAAAGAGATTTGTGATGTGGGTATCGTTGTGCATCAAGGGCAAATAAACTATTGTGAAACGATAGAAGAAGCGATAGAAACATATAACAATATAAACAAGTAAAAAGAGTAAGCGAATGATACGAAAATATATACAAGTTTCTTGGTATGAAAGACATTTTGCAAAAAAAAGAGAGCCAAAAACTTTAAGAAAAAATTTGACGCGAGTAAAAAAGTATGGCGTGAGAGGGATGTCACGACTTTTAGATAAAGAGTATGAGAAAATTCAAAGTGATTATGTTGCTAAAAGTCGTTTAAACGCTAAGTACAATACACTTAAAATCCGTTTTTTCTTTTTGGCTGTTTTTCTGATTTTTAATGGATACTACCTTTTTGTAAAGTCGGAACTTTTTGAATCTTCTACAGCATTAATTGTAAGAAATATAGGGCAAACGCCTGTTTCGTCATCATTAGGACTGAGTTTATTAGGGATGGGAAACTCTTCGCAACTTCAAGACTCTATGATAGTGCAGGAGTATTTAGAATCTCTCGATATGTATAAACAAGTTGATAAAGAGTTTCATCTTACACAACATTATAAGAGTCAAGCTATTGATTTTATCGAGAGACTTCCAAAAGATGCTACTACCGAAGAAGTGTTAGCGATGTATAACAAACATTTGATAATATTTTACGATGAAGTTTCAGGGATTTTACATATTTCATTCTTACATGTAAACCCTCAACAAGCACAAAAAATTTTAGAGTTTTTGGTAAATAAGGTTGATTATCAAATCAATGAGTTTAACCGACGTAAGGCTAAAAAACAGTTGTCATTTGTTGAGCGTGAGTATGAAAAAGCAAAAAAGAAGATGCAAGAAGCAGCAGCGAAACTAGAAGCGTATCAAAATGAACACCTTTTACTTGACCCAGCAGCAGAGGCAAGTTCAAAGAGTGGTATCATTGCTGAACTTGAAGCAAAACTGACACAAAAAAAGCTTGAGTACGATACAAAAAAACGCTATTTAAACTCAGGAAATTTTGAGGTAATAGCACTTAAAAATGAGATAAAAGAGTTGAAAAAGTCTATTGAACATGCTAAGAAAAATCTGACAGGTTCTCAAAAAAATAGACTCAATAAGATTGTTTTTGAGTATGAACAGTTGAAAATGCAATTTGAGTTTGCCAAAGAGGTGTATAAAAATGCACTTTTACAACTCGAAACAACGAAGATAGAGGTTGCTAAAAATGACAAGACATTAAGTGTAGTCAATAAGCCAAACTTACCTGATGGATATTCATACCCTGATAAGCCTAGAGTGTTTATCACTATTCTTATCTTGACATTATTAGTCTATGGTATTGTAACTATGTTAGGCTCTATTATTAGAGATCATAAAGAGTAAAGGGAAAAGATGAAAAAAATTATAGCTCTATTAGTGTTACTTTCTTTGCATCTGTTTGCTGTGTCTATAGATGTGTCATCAAATTTAAAAGATACGAACGATACAGCTTTTGTTCAAGATGAAAAGGTATTTGGATATAGACTTTTTAATGGTTCTTTTTCTGAGAATAAACAGTATAGATATAACCCTAATTATCTCATTAATATTGGTGATGTTGTGAATGTGCGTTTATGGGGTGCTTTTGAGTTTAGTGCTTCTTTACCTGTTGACTCACAAGGGAATATCTTTTTACCAAAAGTGGGGACAGTACATCTTGCAGGTCTTAGAAATGATAAACTCTCACAAGTACTACAAAAAAAGATAAAGAAAGTTTTTAAGCGTAATGTTTATGTGTATGCAGATTTGGCAAATTATCAACCTGTAAGTATTTTTGTAACGGGTGCAGTAAATAAACCAGGGCTTTATGAGGGGCTTTCATCAGATTCTATCATACAGTTCTTAGATAAGGCAAAAGGGATTCAAAGTAGTGCAGGAAGCTATAGAAATATAACAGTTTTAAGGGAAAACAAGCCTATTAAGTCTTTTGATCTTTATACTTTTTTACAAAATGGAAAAATGGATGTCTTTCAGTTTAGAATGGGTGATGTAATTAATGTACAAAATGTGAAGCATTATATTGAAGTTTTAGGTGATGTGAAGCGACCTTATCGTTATGAGTTAAAAGGGGAAAGCATTACTCTTCAAGAGCTTTTAAAAGCGGTGATACCTAATCCAACTGCAACAAACTTTACCGTCACTAAGTGGAATGAAGATAATGAGCAGATGGTGAATATTTACAGTATTAAGAACCATAGTGATTTTGTGATTCACAGTGGGGAAGCTGTAGAATTTTTACCCGACCATAATGCAAAAAGTATCTCTATTAAAATCAGTGGGGAACATTTAGGACTTCATAATATTGTTGTACCAAAAGGAACAACATTACAAGAGGTTTTTGACAAGATTGTTCCCTCAACACTCTCTGATATATCTTCCTTTAAACTCTATAGAAAAAGTATAGCACTTGAGCAAAAGAAGCTTTTAGATGCACAGCTTAATGACTTAGAAGCGAAAACATTAACAACAGGTTCTATGTCCACAGAGGAAGCAATCATAAGAAAGCAAGAAGCACAACTTGTTCTCAACTTTATCGAGCGTGCAAGAAAAGTAGAACTTAAAGGAAAGGTTGTTATCAACAAAGATACAAATCTTTCTCTTATTACTCTTGAAGATCAAGATGAGATTTATATACCTAAGAAAAGTCATATGGTAATAGTGCAAGGGGAAGTGATGCTCCCTGGTGCTCAAAGCTATGTGAAGAGTATGAGTTTTGATGATTATATCAACTCATGTGGTGGTTATAGTTTTAGAGCAAATAAGGAAAATATTCTTATTATCAAGAAAAATGGGCAGGTTGTAAGCTATGATGCTGATGCAACGTTTGGAACTCCTTATACAGTAGAGCCAGGAGATGATATTTTAGTTCTTGGTGAAGTGGATAGTAAATATCTTCAAGTTGTAAAAGATATAACACAAATAGTTTATCAAATTGCAGTTGGTGCTGCTGTTGTGTTACGATATTAAGGTTAAGTAGATGCAAAAGGCTTATTTTTTTGGATTTTCAAGATGGAAACATGGATTTATAAAACCATTTTTCTATGAATATGAATCTCAGAATCTTATTTTTATTAATCCTATTTTTTCAAAGCACTTGGCACTTGCACTTAAAAAAGGGCTTGATAAAGATGCTCATATTTATATATGGGGACGAAAAAGCTTTGAAGAGGTGGAGCATTTTGCTCAAGAAAACGGTATAGAAATCTTTCGAGTAGAAGATGGTTTTATTCGCTCTGTTGGTCTTGGTTCTGATTTAACACAACCATATTCACAAGTGGTAGATAAACGGGGTATCTATTTTGACCCGACACAAGAGAGTGATTTGGAACATTATTTAGAGTTTTATGATTTTGAGTCTGATAATTCTTTAATTCCAAGAGCAAAAAAACTTCAAGAACAAATAGTGAAAGAAAAAATCTCAAAATATAATGCTGAGTCTGCAAAAGAACTACACTTTCCTGATGATAAAAGAGTAGGGGTTGTGATAGGACAAGTGGAAGATGATGCTTCCATCGCCTATGGTGCAAATGGTATGACAAATGAGGCTTTACTTCAAGAGGTGCGAAAAAAACATCCTGACACCTATTTGATTTTTAAGCCTCATCCTGATGTTTTAAGTGGTAATCGTGTTGGTAATGTTGCTCAAGAGGTAGCGCTGAAGTATTGTGATGAGGTGATTACAGATATAGGGATAGGGGATGTTTTAAGTGCTGTTGATGAGGTACATACGATGACTTCACTTACAGGGTTTGAAGGGCTCCTTTATGGTAAAAAAGTCTATACCTATGGGCTCCCTTTTTATGCAGGATGGGGACTTACTGAAGATGCTCAGCAATGTTCACGAAGAACACGTACTTTAAAGATTGAAGAGCTGATAGCAGCAACTTATCTTCTTTACCCTCGCTATATCAGCCCAAAAACAAAAGAGTTATGTGAGGTTGAAGTGGTTATAGAGGAGTTAAAAGAGCAAAAAGTAGCTCTTGAAGAGTCAGCTTTTCTTCGTATGCAATTTAAAATTTATAGTTGGAGTAGTAGAGTGCTACAAAAACTTCTTTCATTGGTAGGTTAAGGATGCAGATACTAGATATAGTTGGAAGTGTTGACGGTAAAAATATCTTACTTCTTCAAGGTCCAATGGGCAGATTTTTTAACCAACTTGACCATAAGTTTTCTAAACTTGGGGCACAAACTTTTAGAATAGGATTAAATGCTGGAGATGAGTTTTTTGCCGATGCAAAGCATTATACACCTTTTAAAGGGCGTATAGAGGAGTGGGAAAGGTTTATAGAAAACTTTTTTGTAAAACATCAGATAGATATACTTTTTGTTTTTGGAGATTGTCGTTTTTATCAAAGTAAGGCGATTGAGATAGCAAAACAATGTGGTGTGAGAGTTTTTGTTTTTGAAGAGGGATACATCCGTCCTGACTTTATCACACTCGAGGAAAATGGTGTTAATGACAACTCCTCTTTACCACGAGAAAGAGCATTTTACGATGCACTGCCTTATCATGAAAATATGGAATGCCATAGTAAAAATGTAGTTCATATTGGCAATACTTATGGGAAAATGGCATGGCAAGCTGTTTTTTACTATGTCATAGGAAATCTTTTTGCTTTTAAATATCCTCACTATCAACATCATCGTACTTTTTCAGCAATACTAGAAGCATTTTATGGTGTAAGAAACTTTTTAAGAAAGTATAAATATAAGATTTTAGAACATAAAGCAGAAGAACTTTATAAAACAGAACTTTCTAAAAAATACTATTTTGTAGCATTACAAACGCATGAAGATTTTCAGATACTGCATCATTCTGATTATGAGAGCATAGAGGCATTTATAGAAGAAGTGTTGGAGTCATTTGCCACATATGCACCTCAAGATACTTTTTTAGTTTTAAAACATCATCCTATGGATAGAGGTAAAAAAGATTATGCTCCTTTGATTAAGAAAAAAGCTAAAGATTTAGGCATAAAAGAGAGAGTAAAAGTTGTTTATGATATCCATTTGCCTACCCTTTTGAAAAATGCAATAGGAACGATTACCATAAACTCAACAGTGGGTATATCTTCACTCTATCATGAAACACCAACTATTTGTACAGGAAGAAGTTTTTATGACATTGAAGGTCTTACTTCAAAAGGTTTGAGTCTTGATGCGTTTTGGGAAGATTACACAGAAGTTGATAAAGAACTTTTTGAAAAGTTTAGATGTTATCTCATTGAAAAGACACAGATTAATGGGAGTTTTTATAAAAATAAAATGTAATAAAAATGATAGAAGCTAAGGGGCTTTTTCTATTTTTCTTTTAGTTACAAAGTGATACAATAAAGCTGAGAGATTTTACTATTTTTTACTAATATATTTTATTTCTCATATTCAAAAAATGTTTCAAGGGATATTAAAATGACGTTAAGAGAAATATTTTATATTTTTTTTTCATATAAAGGGATAGGACAAAGACTTTCGTATGAAAGTTTGAATAATTTAAAAGGGATTCAATGTTAGCAAATAAAAAAGTTAAAAAACTTATTAGGGACCCTCAGTTATTTTTTTCTGATTTAGTAAAAAACCAAAAAAATAAATATCTTGTAAAAAATGTCAAGGGAGAGGTTTTTAGAAGATATACTATTGTTGTATGTATTGAACAAAGTAGTAAAGTGGAGTACTGTGAAAAGTTTTTTCAATCTTTAATGAAACAAGAATTATTTTTAGATATTGTTATTTTAGATTTACAAAAGGAAAATAATTTAGAGAATGAAATTCTTAAAAAGAAATATGATAAATATCTGAATATTCTTTATAATAGGGTTGAAACAATACAAAAAGAAACTATTCTTTCCTCTTTAAGCTCTTATACAGATTATATTACATTTTTGAGTATTGATGATTTTATTGATAAAAGTTTTTTCATTAATGTAGATACATTTATTACAAGATACAATAATATAGATATTGTAAATAGTTCAAAATATACGTATAATGATTCAAGACAAAAAGTTGATAATAATCACACCTTAAAATATCAATTTCTTGAAGATAAAAAAGTTAAAGTTGAGAACTTAAATTCCTTATTTTTGAATTCGCTTAATGGTCTCACTGTATCTTTAAAACTTTTTTCTGAATTACACATAGAAAGTGATATTAACATTATTACTATAAATCAAGCTTTATATGATTTCCCTGCATTATATATTGGTTTTTCATCAAAAACTATTTATATTGAACGTATTTTTCCAAATGAATTAAAATTTGTTAAAGAAATACATACTTATCGTAATTTATTTCTAGATAATCTTTATACTAGTAGTATGCACAAAAAAGATGAAAAAGAGCTACCATTAAGTATTCGGAATCATATTATTTATTATGTATTTGAGTATATTAAACAGTATCTTATTAATCAAAAAATTGCTTTAGGTTTAGATGATAGAGAAAAGGAAGAACTTATTATTTTATTCAAAAAATTAATAAAATTTGTTCCTTCTCAGGATATAAATAGTTTTAAAACATCTGGGTTTTCCTTTAAATATAGAGTTGCATTTTTGAGTTTTTTCAAAAATGAAAAGCCAAAATTTCAAATTTTGTATGTTAAAAGTTTTGATAAAGAAAAAAATTTAATACAAATGAATTATTTTTCTTATAAAGATATTACTACTGAAGAATTTTTTATTGATGATATTTCAGTGGTACCGGAGTTTAGTAAGATTCGGTCATATATGCTTTTTGATACACTATTTTTAAATGAAAGAATTTTGCATATAAAGTTTAATAATGTAAGTAGTACATTAAGTGCAGTTATAGATAGTAAAAATGTTCGTTTTTCTTTCAATAAAAAGCAATACATGGATAGAGTTCCTATTCGTTTAATAGTAAACTATTTATCTCAAAAGAAAAAAGAGATTAATAATTTATCAAGTATTTTCTTAAAAAAATTGGCAATTTCGAAAAGATATAAAGAACAATATAAAGATGCTTGGGTTTTTTTAGATAAAGATACTGTGGCAGATGATAATGCAGAACATTTATATAGATATGTCATGAAAAATCATAAAGAGGTTAATACTTTTTTTCTTCTGCATAAAGATTCTTCTGATTGGAATAGATTAGAAAAAGAAGGATTTAATTTAGTTGCATTTGGATCTCTAAATCATAAAATACTTTTGATGAATGCTATTAATGTGCTTTCTTCTCATGCTGCTCCTTTTGTTGTTTCTTATTTACCACCTAGAATTTATGCAAACTATGTAAATTTTAAATTTGTATTTTTACAGCATGGAGTAACGAAAGATAATATTTCAAAATGGATGAATAGTAGAAATGTAGATTGTTTTATTGCAACTTCAGATGATGAATATAATTCAATTGCAGGTAATTATAATACATATAAGATGACTAGAAAAGAGGTTGCATTAACAGGGTTTTCTCGACATGATGCCTTATTATCTTTACCTGTAAAAGAAAAAAATATGATTATGATTATGCCAACATGGCGATTGTTTTTAGCTGGAGAACTTACAAGAGAAAGTGGAGAACGAGCATTAAATCCAGATTTTTATGATTCTCAATTTGCAAAACTTTGGAAGAGCTTTTTACATTCAAAAAAACTTTTTGAGTTATCTAAAAAGTTTAATTATGAAATTGTTTTTTTCCCTCATCCAAATATCCTACCATATTTATCATGGTTTGATATACCAAGTTTTATTAACATTGCTCAAAATAATGAAAAATCAATACAAGTATATTTTAAAGAAGCAAAATTTATGATTACTGATTATTCTTCAGTTGCATTTGAAATGGCATTTTTAAATAAACCTGTCTTGTATTACCATTTTGATCATGAAGAATTTTTTAGTGGTAACCATTCATATAGTAAAGGTTATTATGATTATACGAAAGATGGTTTTGGGCCGATAGCATATGATGAAGAAAACTTATTGGAAAATATTCAAAACATTTTAGAAAATAAAGGTGTTATTGATGAAAAGTATCAACGGAATATTGACAAAGCTTTTAAATATAGAGATGGAAAGAATAGTGAAAGAATAGTAAAAGTTGTAAAAAACTTACATGAGCAAGAGCATTATAATTCAGACTTACTTCGACAAATTAGAGAAAAAATTAAAATATGCTTTTTTAACAAAGATTATAAAGTTTTAGAACATGAGTTATTAAAGCTTGAAGAAGTGGTTATTGATGAAGAGTTTTATTCTATTAATATTATTACTAAAATTCAATTATTAAAATTGGATGAAGCAGAAAAATTATTTCAAAAGTATAAAAGAGATACATCAAAAAATTTATCTAAAGAATTAGATCTATTTGAAAAATATAAAGCTATTGTTGATAGTATAGATGAAACTATTTTAGAAGCTATTATTAATGACAATAAATCTTTAGAGGATGCACTATCATATTTAAATATAGAAAAACTTTATGAATTGGAGCATTGGCAAGCTTTAGATATAGTATTAAATTTCACTAATCAAGATGAAGTACCACAAGAAAAACTTAGTAGGTATTATTATATATTTGCCCAAGTTAAGAGAAAGCTTGGTATGTATGAAAAGTCTTTGGAAAAATTGTTTCTTATAGATTTAGAAGAAGAGAAAGAAAGTAATTTTAATTTGACTGTTGTAAAGCTAGTTATTGATAATTATATTGATTTAGGTAAATATGATGAAGGTTTAGAATATATTGAAATGGTTATACAGGAATCTTCTACTAATAAATATAATGAATATTATTTGGATATAAAAATATTTTTGTTATTTAAGCTTGAAAGATATGATGAAGTAAGAGAAAGTATACCTGAATTAACAATTGAAAATTTTAAAGATTTATCGGGGATAAATTCACCTGAAAAATATATATATCTTGAAAGATTATTAGATAATACGCAAAAAACTAGTGAATAAAAAAAGTTTGTAAAGTACTAAAGGAAAATAAATAATGATGGAAAGTATTAAAATTTTAGAAAAAAGTGGATATGATGATGTTGTTATTGTATTTTCAGCTCGTAAACAAGATAAAGGAAAATTCACTTTTTATAAACAGGTAATAGATTTTCCTGCAAGTATTATTTTTGTAAATGATTATGGGACAGAGTGGTATTTAAAAGGAACTCCTGATTTTCAATGTAGTATAGAGTTTATTAATTATTTAAATGCTGAAGTTCATAAACTAACACAGGGGAGAGGGAAAGTTTTTACTTTTGGGTCATCTATGGGTGCATATGCCGCTTTAGTATATGGATCTATACTTCAAGTTGATAAAATTCTTGCTTTTGGTCCAGAAGTTGAGTTATGTATCCCTTTAGGAAGAAGCATTGAGTCTTTAAAAAATAAGTTTTCTGAAGGAGCATGTAATATTGCAAATTTACATTACAAGCATCCTGATAATGTTTTAATAATTTCAGGGAATAATGATATCCCAGACCTATATAGTGCTACTATATTTAAAGAAAGTAATTCAAAAATTGATGTGAAATTGATTAATAACTATACACATGTTGTGGCTAAATATATACAAGAGAAAATTCCAATTAAAGATTTTGTATTGCAGTATTTTTTTGGTTCTTATGAAAATCTTTTTAAAACTTTTAACCTTGCTTCTTTGGTGACTAAAGAACAAGCCATATCTATTAAAAAATTTAATGAAGCATTTACTATCAATAAAAGAATTTTACTAAGTGAAAAAGAAAATATTTTACAGGTGGCTACGTTACAAAAAAATTGGTCAATGCCCCAGTATTATATGGCATTAATTTATGAAAAAGAAAATAATATAGATTTATCAATTCAGTATTTAGTTAATAGTTTATCTGCTCAAAAAAACTTAAATCGTGCAAGATTTAAATTGGTACAGCTTTATTTAAAAAGTAATCTCTTAGACAAAGCTTTGGAAGAAGCTACTATTTTAAAAGGATATAATTTTACTTATTCTGTAGCGATGTTATTGGCTGAAATATATTTAAAAAGAGAAGATATAAGTTCATATAAAGAGGTATTGGTTGAGATTAGAAAAGCTTCTACATTAAAGGAAAAAGAATTAGAATCAATTGATAGAAAGCTCTTAGAAGTTGGATAGTGAAGCTGTGCTATTATCTTTAATAATTCCATTAAAAGTAAATGAAAGTAAGTCTTTTTTGGTTGATAGATTAGAAAAGCTTTTAGTGACATTTATTGATAAGAATGTAGAAGTTATTATAGTTGATAGTAGTGAATCATCTTATTTTTCTAATAAAATCAAGAAAATATGTTTATCTAATAAGCAAGCTTT
>Ga0256828_1000279_pt1 | contig 35478 bp, 50 predicted proteins | sample CV88metaG_FD_185993 | JGI IMG/M metagenome (GOLD analysis project Ga0256828, IMG submission 185993) | Hydrothermal vent microbial communities from East Pacific Rise, Pacific Ocean - CV88 | ecosystem: Environmental > Aquatic > Marine > Hydrothermal vents | place: Pacific Ocean: East Pacific Rise...
CCATCTTCCTTAATAGCAATTCTTTTTATTTTTTTATCTTTAACATTATGTAGCATTGTTTCTTCTACTTGATTTAAATTAAAGAATTTGTTTAAAAAAAGAATTCTATTGAATGTTCCATCATTGTTTTCAGTAAATGTCAATCCTCTTAGTTCATATGCGGTAAAATCTCCATCATATTCTTCTGTTTGATTGAATGGTTTTACAAAATCAATATATGATGCTAAAAAGTAATTATATTGATGAACTTTTACACCATTAATAGTTTCATCTTTACGGTTAAATGATTTATTGTATTTAACAATTAGATCAGATTGTTCTTTTGTAATCATTATTTTGTCCTTTGTTTTTAAATAGAGTGTTTTGATAACATCTCTTTTTTGTTATAGAAGTATAACAAAATTAAACTTAAAAAGAAGTTAAATTCCTTATCCCATAAAAGGGAAAGAAAGACTATTGTCTACAGTATTAGTAAGCCTTTTATTTGATAAAGGCCTGCAAAGAATACTGTTGCTAAAAACGGATGTTTAAAGCTATTTTTATCTTTGAACAAAGCTCTTTTGAAGTAATATCCAAAGAAAGAAATTGTTGTAAAAACAATCGCTTTTACAACGAAATAATCTACAAATACAGGAGCTGGAACTCCACAAAGCATCATTACTGCATATACAATTAATTGCATAATTGCTATAAATGTAGCATTTGTGAGAACTGTTTTTACCAAAGAAAGTTTTTCCATTTGGTCATTAAGTTTCTCTCTAAGAGTTTTTTTAACTTCTGTATATCTCTCTTTGAAATATCTATTAAGAATTTCAAAGGTAAACTTATTAATCTCTGTTTTTGATATATGTATCTCTTTATTAAGATACTCTTGTGTTTGAGTAGAAAATTCTACCTTATCTCTTTTTTCCATATTCTTAAGAATATATGTTTTTAATACATTCATTGTATCATTTGGGATATTAACATTAACTGTCATTTTGGTTCCTTTCGGCATTTTTGCCTAATTAAATTTTTTTCTGTTCTATTTTACATTACAACATTAATTAGTTATAGGAGCTAAGCTTTCTTTTATGTAAGTTATGTTATTATCTTAAAAATTAAAGGAGTATTTATGAGTAAAGAAATTGTAATTATTATTCTTGGCGGTATTTTTCTTTGGATATTAGATTTATATTTAACAAAAATTGGAGTTGTTTAATTTAAAACAACCCTAAAATTTTTTTCTTTTTTCCACTTAGTTTATCTATTATATCAAAGTAATAATGAGCTTCTTTCATTCCTAATTCAGGATATTTAAATTGTTTGTCTTTTGTTACACCTATTGTAAATGGAACTGAACGAATATTAAATTTTTCTGCTAATTTTGGATTTCTTGAAACATCACATTTTAAAACTTTCACTCCTTTTTCTTCACCATATTTTTCTAAATGTTCATCTATAAAACCTTTTAGCTCTACACATGGACCACAAGTTGGAGAATAAAAATCTATAAAAACAGCTTCCTCTCCATGTAATACAATATCATTGTAATTTTCATCATTTACTTCCATTATTATCTCCTATTTTTATTATGGCATCAAACGAACAGCTTTCTATACATATTGGTGTTTCATGATATGAAGCACATTCTACACATATATTTTGTTGTATAAAAAAGATGTCTTTTCCCTCTGGATTATCATGCCTATCTAAAATCGCTTTTACGGGGCATTCAAATATACAAGAGAAGCAACCTTCACATTTTTCTGTTATTAATATCATAAAGATATTTTATCTAAAATATTTTTGGTTCTTTATTATTTAGTATTATTTTTTCCATTTCTTCAAATATAGAGCACATTATTTCATATTCTTTAAAAAACCATTTCTCTTTTCTTTTATCTATCATTTCAAATACTATATAAGGATGCTCTTCTATATTAGAAACATTAAAATATTTAAATGAAACTAAATATTTTATATTTATAATAGGAGCATTATAATAATATAAAAGTTCTTTTTTATTTTGTATAGATAAAAAGTTATTTTTTAAAATTATATTTTCCAAATGAAAATCCTTATATCAACATAAATTCATCACTTGATGTTTTATGTATAGAATTAACAAACTTTTCTTTTTTTGAATCTTCTTTATATAGAGTTACTATATTTGAATATTTCTTTTGATTAATATCTACGATATATAAATCTTTAAAATTTATTTCTTCTTTTGGTTGAACTAATTTTAAAGCATTCTGAGGTAGATAAATTGGTTTTATTTTATCATTTTCACTAAATAAAACTACTGCTATATCATTTAAATTCATTGCCCAAAAAGAATTTTTATTTATTCTTTTATGTTTACTTCCTGTTTCATTACAAGAAGCCAAACCTTCTAAAATAAAAAAATCTTTTATATAATTTATAGAAGAATCCATTTCTATATATGCTTTTATATCTACATGATCATTAGTATGCTTATTTACATTTCTATAAAAATCTTTTTTATACTCTCTTTTGTATGGACCATTAAAGTATTTTTGGATATCTTTTAATAGATATTTCTTTTGAAAATTATCAAAAATTTCAATTTCATTTTTAACTTTTGTATAATTGATTTTATCATTAAGATAATCTCCTACTTTAATACCTATTTTTGTTAAATTTAATGAAAAATGTCTTCCAATATATTTATAAAAAATAGCTGATATTTTTGAAAATACTAATCCTAATGTATCTCCAATATTTGAAAAGAATTTTGAGATTAATGGTCCTATTAAAGGTATTCTTTCTATCCAAGATAATAACCAACTTAAAGCTAAAATTTCTACAATTGGTGCAAGCCAAGTTCCAGAGATTAAATTTATTGCTCCAAAAATTATTTTAGATGCAGCTAACCATAAAAATTTAAAAAATCCAATAACTAAAACTTTTAATTGTGCATATAAAGCAAATGATTGTAGCATGCCTCCAAAATACATAATTGCTCCAATTATTGATGTTGGGATAATTAATAATAAAGATTTTTTTATTTTAGTTTTGAAATTTAATTTTTTAAAATAATTAATCCATTCTTTTATAGGTTCTGATATATGAACTGTAAAATTTTTACTTATCCATTTTGAAATAACATTATCTATAATAAATCTTTTTATAGCCAAAGATGAACCTTTTACAAAAGTTAAATTCTTAACAAATAAAAATATCTTTCCTTTTGATGCTGATAAAAATAGATATAGTTTTGCCCAAATTAGAGCTAATAAACTAGCTATTTTTAATTTTGTTAAAACTAAAAATGACATAACTACTGCTACTAATGGATGTTTATCTCCTAATAAATGATAAATTCCTATTGATAATATTACTAATATAAATATTGAAACTAATACAATTTTCTTTTTTGTCATATATATCCCTATATTAATTTATTAAAGTATACAAAAACATAACTTAAAAATAGATTAATTAATTCAATATTTAATTTTATTCACAATATTTTTTTGTTTCTTTTTTTATATCATTATATATTTTTTGACCATATTTATCTAATCCATAATTTTCTTTAATTATTTGATAATGTTTTATATTTTCTAAATATATTTTGCATAATTCTTCTTTACTTATTTCTTGAATATTCTCTGAACTATATAATAAAATATTTGAAAAAATAGATAATAATAGTAATTTTTTCATAGATAACCTCTTTTTTTTTATTTTAACATAAAATTATATATATTTTAATTTTTATTAACTATAATATTATTATATTTTAAATATTTGGTGATTAAAATGAAAAAAATAGCTGTTTTATTTTCTGGTGATGGTTCTAATTTAAAATTTATTTTAGAAAATCTTCATAATATTAATTTAAATGTTGTAGTAGCGATTACAAATAATCCATATGCAAAAGGGATATCTTTTTGTAAAGAATATAATATTCCTTATTTTATATATAATTCAAAAGAAATAAAAAGAGAAGAACTTGATAAATTAATTGTTAAAAAAATAAATGAATATAATGTTGATTTAACTGTTCTTGCAGGATATATGAGAATTTTAACTCCTTTTTTTGTAAATAATATAAGAGCTATAAATTTACACCCTTCTTTTTTACCAAATCATAAAGGATTAAATGCTATTGAAAATAGTTATTATGATAATAATTTATATGGAGGAGTTTCTGTTCATTATGTTTCTGAGGAATTAGATAATGGAAATATTGTTTATCAAGAAAAAATATTTAAAAAAAACTTATCTTTAGAAGAATATATAGAAGAAGTTAAATTTAAAGAGAAGATTATTCTTAAAAAGGCTATCTTATTTCTTATTATATAAATCAAATAAAATTAAATTATTTTATGTAGAATACATCTATTAAAAAATTAAGAGGTCTTTTTATGTTTATTCGTTCTATACTTTTATCTTGTTCAGCATTATTATTGATAGGTTGTGGTGGTGGTGATAATTCAGGAGATTTAATTGAAGCAGACAGTGTAGCTCCTGAAATAACATTAAATGGTGAATCTGATATTGAGGTTTTATTACATGCTGAATATATAGAAGAAGGAGCAACAGCTGTAGATAACGTTGATGGTTCTGTTAATGTTGAAATTTCAGGAGAAGTAGATACTGATAAATTAGGAAAATATTTTATCTCTTATAAAGCTCATGATAGTTCAGATAATTATGCTGAAAAAAAGAGGTTAGTTTCTGTTGTTGATAATTTATCTCCTGAAAAAACTAAAATTTCTGTTTTAGCTATATATAATCCTGAAGCAAATAATTTATATAATGGTAATATAAGTACTAGATTAAATCACATTATTGCTTACTCAAATGAAATTAATGATAATAGTGGTATTAGAGTTAGTTTTAATTTGGTTCATTCGGAAGAAATTTATTTAAATCAAGATGAAACATCAATGAAAATCTTGGAAGATGTTCAAAATGATGAAAATATTGAAAAGTTAAGAAATAAGTTTTCTGCTGATGAAGTTTTTATTTATAGACCTTATGCTAATGATAATGTTTGTGGAATAGCATATATAAATAAAGGTTTATATAGAGAATTTGCATTTGCACATATTACAGTTGACTGTCCATCAGACACAACATCTCATGAAATGGGACATAATTTTGGATTAGCTCATTCTCATAAGCAATCAGGAGATGGGATTTTCCCTTATTCTTTTGGTCATGGTATTGATGGAGAATTTGCTACTGTTATGGCTTATGCTTCTTCTTTTAATGTTAATGAAAATGAACCTGTATATTCTAGTCCTTTATTAGATTGTAAAGGTCAACCTTGTGGTATTGAAGAAGGATATTCTGGAGAAGCTGATGCAGCAAGAACAATAATTGAAGTAAAAGAAGAAATTTCTAAATTTAATTAATATGAATAGAAATATATTATTTTTAGTTCTTTTTTTAATTATTTCCTTAATTATATTTAATTTTTTTAATAATTCAGAAGAAAAAATTAAAAAGTTAAATAATAAAAAAGTAGTTTTAACTAAATTAAAGGATAATATAAAGAAAGAATCTTATTTTAAAAAAAATATTGCAACTTTAAAAAATGTAAAAAAAGAAAAGCAAAATGAAAATAGTTTTAAAAAAATAAATCCATTTTTTGAGCAAAATATTGAAGATATGAATTATAAAGCTAAAAAAGATGTCAATCCAATTCTTAGTTATAAATTTGAACAAAAAAGTATTTATAATTTGAAATGTGGAGATAAAATAACTTTACCTGAAATAAATGGTTTTCAATTTGAATTAAATATTTTAAATAAAACATATAATAATGATGGAAGTGTTAGTTTAAAAGCAGAAATATTGGGAGAAGATGAAAAATATTTTGCAATATTAACAGAAGGGGAGAATAATTCTTTTATAACGGCATTTACACCAGAAGGTTCATTTGAATTTGAAACAAATAAAGATGAAGGATATGTATATGATGCTAATCAAATAAAAAGAATAAGAATTAATTATTCTAAACCAGATTATATAAAAATAGATAAATAATTTTTAACTTAGATTATTTTTTTTATATAAAGTATAATTTTAAAAATTTATATTTAGGAAAAATAATGCTTATTAAAAAAATATTTTCTTTTTTTATTTTATCTTTTTTTATTTCTGGATGTATGAAGCCTAATCCACATCCTAAATATCCAGATTATAAAATAAATAAACCTCGTAAAAAATATTCTGCAAATAAAAAAAATTTAAGTAAACTTGTTAAAAAATTAGAGGGTAAGCCTTATGTTTGGGCAGCTGAAGGACCATCAGAATTTGATTGTTCTGGATATACTTATTATATGTATGGTTCAATGGGTATTGATATTCCAAGAGTTGCTAGAGAGCAGGCTAAAAAAGGTAAATTAATTAAATTTAAAGATTTAAAATATGGGGACTTAATCTTTTTTGATACGACTAAAAGAAGAACTGGAAAAATAACTCATGTTGGAATGTATTTGGGTAATGGATGGTTTACTCATGCTAGTACAAAAACATATAAAGTAACTTATTCAAGATTAAATAAAAAATATTATAAAACAAGAATAAAGGTTTGTCGAAGATATTTAAAAAATGAAAATAAATTTAACAATTATTCTGTTTGGAAAACTTCAAAAAATATTATCCAAAATAAAAAAAATAAACATTTATCTATGATTCAATCAGATTTTAAAAAAGAAAAAGTTTCTCATTCAAGGAAACATAAATTAATTAGTTTAAATGGTTCTTATATTCAAGTAGGTTCATATATAAATAAACCAAACAAAAATATTATTTTAAAAATAGAAAGTTTAAATTTACCATATGAAATTATTAAATTTCCAAGAAATGGTAAATATATAAATAAATTACTTATTGGTCCATATAGTAGTTCTAAAAAAGCAACAAATGTCTTAAAAAAAGTAAGAAAAAGTATAAATAAAAATGCTTTTTTAGTTAAAATAGATTAATTTATTTTTTATATTTTGTTATAATTGAAAAAATTAAAGGATTTATAAAATGAAAAAACAAATTTTAATCTTATCTTTGGTTAGCTTTTTCTTTATTGGTTGTACTAATCAAACATCAATTTCACCAGATGGTAAAAAATATGTATCTGTAAAAAAAACATATTTTAATAATGGAAAAATAAGTTCTGAATTCTTAGCAACAAGTAAAGATGGAAGAAGTGGAACTTTAAGAAAATATGGTTTTGATGAAAAGGTAACTTCAAATACAACAATTGTTAATGGAGCAAAAAATGGATTTGAAACTCTTTATGATCCTAATGGAAACATTTTAAAGAAAACACCTTATGTTAATGGATTTAAACAAGGAACAGAGGTTATTTATTATCCTGGTGGTCAGATTATGGTTTCTACTCCATATGTTGCTAATAAAAAGCAAGGAAAAGCAATCGCTTATAATCCAGATGGTAGTGTAAATAAAACAGCAGTATTTAATAAAGATAAAAGAATACGATAATATTTATAAGCAAGCACTTTTTTCTAAGTGTTTGTGAAAACTCTCTTAAACAAAAAAAACAATCATTATTTTATATTAAAAAATTCAATCATTATTTTATATTAAAAAATTCAATCATTATTTTATATTAAAAAATTAATAGATATTATCTATATTTTTGTAGAAAAAAAATTTTAAACGTTGACAAACTTTTCTATATCTGTATAATATCAATAGATAACTTATATTTATTATTCTTATTTAACTCTATTTTTAATATTCACAATATAAAATTTGTATGTGAATAAATATGTGAATAAGATAAATTAATTTCTTCGTCAAGCACCCTTTTTAGGGTGCCATCCAAATAATGAATAGTATTGTTATATTTTGTTTTTATGATGTGAATAACTCTTTCCACAAAGGAAAAGAGAGCTTAGAAGAATTTTTTTGCTTTATAATATAAAGATTTATAATCTATATTTTTTGCTTTCTCCTTTGCTTTTTCATAGTAAGATTCTTCTATTTCTTTTGTCTTAATAATTTTATTGTTTTCAATTTGATTTAAGTCAAAATAAATTTTTGATTCTTTTTCAATCTCAGAAAGTGAAATTTTATAATTTTTAAGAATATTATTCTCTTTTGCTTCTTTAATATTTGGAACCATTAGAGAAATAACTCTTTTTTGTGAAGGAATATAAATAATTTTATACATTTTTGATGGAATATTTACATGTCCTTTTTTTAGAAAATTATCTTTACTTGGAATTGCTCCAGTAATAACATATACAGTTCCATGTATGTTTGTTAATTTTCTTATATATTCTTCTAAAAAAGCCCAAGCATTTCTATTTAAATCAGAATTTTGAGGAACTATGTTAGAAAGAATAAATGTTTCAATTTGAGCTTGTTTTGTATAATCTGCAGATGCATTTGGCATCATATGACCTCTATCAAAACCACTTCTTTTATAATGAGATAATTTACTTCTATACTTAGATGGAATTGTATTATCATAAAAAAATCTATTTGGTCTTTTAAAATGACCATTTACACTCTCTTTTGTTAGCTTGTATGCTGAAAAAAGAGGGATTTTATTTTTATATGAATAGCATACAACATATGCTTTTCGTTCAATTATTTGATCACATTGACCATTATCTTCATATTTAAATGGAAGATGTTTATTAATTGAACCTGGTGTCAGTTCAAATTTGATTTTTCCTGCTGATAGCAAGGAAAGCCCTATCATTAAGCCTAAAATTATTTTTTTCAATATACAAAACCTCCGTTTAGATTAAATTGTTCAATAGCATTTCTATACCTCTTATCGTTTATTACTTTTAAAACAGGTTTAGAACCTTCTTTAATCATAATATTCGCAAATTGAGAATCATATAGTGCTAAAAGTGCATCTTCTTGTTCTGTATCAGTCCAAGTAAGAATCTCTTCTTCTGGTGTCATTCTTTTTCCTTCTTTTGAATTAGATAATCTGTGTAAGATATCTTATGTGTTATAGTATTAAAAATAAGCTTTGAGAGAGCTTATTTATTTTGATAATCTTTTAAATCATTGGCGATTGATGACTTTAATATTTTTTTTAATGCACTTCTTTCTATTCTTTTAACTTCTGCCTCCGTTATCTTTAATTTTTCGGCTATTTCTTTAATTGTATATTCTTTGTTTTTCATAAGCCTCCGTCTATATATTTTTTATATATATCATTTTAAAATATAATAGGACTATTTTTTATGCTTATCTTTATTATTATAATTATTGTTTTTATAAAAGATAAAATATCTTTACTTAAATTGAGGAAAAATATTTTATGGAAAATACAATTTTTGTTCTTGGAGCTCATGACCCTGAAATGAAAAAAATAGAAGACCTTTTGATTTTATTAGGTTATCCTTTTTCTTATGCTTTGCAAGGAGTAGAAAGGTCAAATGTTTCAAATGCTTATAAATCAACTCATTTTGATTTTTTTGAGTCCAGTATTATTTATATTGAGTGTAATGCTGTTCATAAATCAAATATAGAAATTTTAATTGATCATCATAATCCCGGTGATTATGGATATGATTTAGATTATAATCAGTTTGTTGAAGCTTCTTCTGTTGGTCAATTTTTTAGATATATTTTATTAAATGATTATGATTATGTAACAACAATTTTAAACTTAAAAACTAAACCTATAAAATCAGAAATAAATGAGCATATGTATTATGAAGAAAATGATGGATGGTATTTAGATACAGAAAAAGGTTCTGCAAGAATTCCTGATGATGTTGTTTTGCTTTCTGGTATTGACCATTGTTTAATTGATGCATATAAAGGAAAATGCAAAGGCATTAATACAAATAATTTATTTAATGTACGGGTTAAGCAAATTTCAGAAGATTTAAATGTTCCTGAAAAAGAATTATGGGATATTGCAAATAAATATGAAAATAAAATTAGGTATTTTGGAAAAATATTAGATTTTACAGATTTGAATATGGGGAACACAATTTATTCTCCTAAATATCTTATTTTAAGAGAATTATCTATATCTAAAAATGTTCCTATAGCTTTAAAAATAACATATGATGGATTAGAAAAAATTATGTTCTTATCATTAGAAAAAAATGAAGTTGAAGAATTATTAAAAGTAAAAGAATTTAAAGGTATTAAATTACATGATATGTTCGGTGTTCCTAATCGAGGTTATGCCGGTGGATTTATAATAAAATAAACTCTCTTTAAGCTATTATTTGATATAATGTTCTTATAACAAATAAAGCTTTTTTAAAGTTTTATTTTATTAAAAAAAGGAGTAATATGCTTGAAAAAGCTAGAGAAAAATTTATTTCTGATATACGTTCTGAATTTATTCAGCTTACAAATATAAAAGAAATTAAAGAGAGAATTGAGAAAAGAGGTTATAAAACTTCTCGTGTTTATGGTCATAAAAATGTTAAGCGATTAACTGCTTCTTTGGCTGATAGAACGAGACTTGAATTTATTTTATCTGATAAAAATCTATATATAATGTTTTTGTTAAATTTTTCTAATAAATTAACAGATACTGTAAAATTAATTGCAAGAAATGAAATTAAAGAAAATATTTCACTTATTACAAGAGATTATAGATTTAATATTATGTCTTCCCCAGCATATTGTATTTATTACAATAATAGATATCCAGAAAATTATCAAAATAATTTGGATTCTATGCATTTATATTTCTCAAAATATAGACAAGCAGAAGATGCTCGTTTTGTTAGAGAAATGATGGGAATAAATGAAATGGCTAATAAAAGAGATATTATTATCTTTACTGAAATAAATCAAGAAAAATTGCCTTTACTTTCTGAAATTAAAGTTAAACAAGCTGATACTCTTGTTAAAAATATTGCAAATGATACTGTTGATTTGCTTTTATATCAGCTTAGTTTTCGTGATTTTAGTAAAGATAAGAAAATAAAAATTCTTTCCTTTGAAGATAAAGATTTTTTTAATGGATTTATTTTTTATAAATATGTCTTTAATAAATTTAAATTTACGAAGAAAGATTTAATTGACTTTTTTGATAATTATGTTGAAGATTATATTCTTTCTAATAGGGATATGTTTTTTCAAAAATACAGTAAAAGTCATAATGAATATTATGCCAAAAACATTCATTTAATAACAAAGAGTTTTTTTAATAAAGCTAAAGGATTAGAAGTAGATATTGATATTGAAAGTGAATTATCTTTATTATCTGAAGAATGTAATCTTATTCAGGAAAGTGAAGATATTGATTTATCGAGTTTTGATTTTTCATCAATTGATGATGAAGATGATTTTATTGAAAGCATATTTTAAAAGGAAGTATATGGAATATAAAGACTATATATTGGAAGAACTTAAAGATGAGTTTTTCCCTTATGAAGAAGATGAATTTGAGGAAAAAATTAGAGATAATTTTACAGAATATGGTTTAAATGATACAGATGGATCTTTTTTTATTGATTCTATGTATGGTAAAAAATTTACAGTCGTTTATTATAAAACGGCTATTTTTATTTTTATTCAAAATAAAAAAGAACTTGTAATTCTTGTTATGACTTCTTTTACAGGATTTGTGTATAGAAAATCTTTAAAAAATTTCGAAACACAATCAATTACAAATATAGATATTATCGCTTCTAAAGAGTGGGTATCTGAAAATAAAGAAATCATAGATATAGTCTCTGTGATTTCTAAAAATAAAGTACATATAGGAGTGGAATATCTTATTAAAGGAGATGGAAAAATTGTTGATTTTAATCAAGATTATTTAAATTCTCCATTATTGTGGTTTCTTCTTAGAGATAATTCAGTATATACAAGAAATAGACGAAAAATAGGATCATCTGTAAAAACAAAAAGCAATTTCTTACCAGGATTGATAAGAGTTATTCAAAATTCTTTATTTATGAAAAATGATGGTATTGAAAAAAAAGATTTTTCTCCTTTAAGAGAAAACCTTTTTTCATATTTTACACAAAAACTTTTACGACCAAATCCTCGTAAATATTTGATGGAAGATTTGATTTCTCGAAATGGTGTTATATTTTCATCAACTATTTATTCAAATATGTTTGCTTCATTGAAATATGATAGAGATAAATGGAATAATTATATTCAAGCTGAAATTATAGAATATCTTAAAATTGATTATCTTAATTATCTTGAAAATATACTTATTTCTACTGATATTGATAAAGATATTATTTCAGCAGTATTTTTCAATATGAGACAACATAAAGTTATTTCTAAAAAAATGAAGAGAAAATATAATTATATAACTCTTGAAATTATTGAAAGTTTCCTTTTTGCTAATAATCAAAAATATTATATTGAACTTATTGATGAATTAAAATTATTTGTTCAAAATAATTTTGAACAAAATATTCTTAATGGACAATATATTCAAAGAATAGGTAATGTGGAAGATATTCCTTTTGCAGAAGATTTATTTAAACAAATGGGTGATGAATTGGTTGATTTAGTAGAAGATGAAAATTCTGAAATACACAATCTAAATAAAATTCAAGAGGATTCCTTTAATGATGGTCAAATTGGTGTTATTCATAATACTAATTCTGTAAGACCTTATGTATCTCCTTCAGTAGATGATATCCCATTTTAAGAATGGTTCCTTTCCCTCTTTTGGGATAGGAATTAATCTTCTTTTAAGTATTTTTTAGATATACTCTATCAAAATAAAAAGGTTAATATTATGAAAGTTTTAACATGGTTTAATGATAATTATCAAGAATTAATTACAGAAATGAAAATTTGTTCTCATAATTTATCAGATAATGAACTTAGTCCATATCATGCAGAAGGTTCAATTTGGGCACATACGATGATGGTTTATTCTCAATTGCTTCCAGACGCTTCTAATGAATTAAAATTAGCCGTTTTACTTCATGATATAGGTAAGCCTTATTGTCAAGTGATAAGAGAAGGAAAAGGGCGTATAAGCTTTACAGGACATGAACATTATACATCATTTAAAGCTATTGATATTTTAAATCATTTTGAAGATAGTTTTGCTCCTATTAATAAAGAAATGATTTTATATTCTATTAATTATCATGATTTATTTCATAAAGGGTTAAAATCTGATGAGGATGGAATTCCTTTTATTCCCGAAGAGTTTAAACAAAAAATAAATAATATGTTTTCTGATAAACTTGATTGGTTTGAGCATTTATTTAGTTTGTCTTATGCTGATATGAGAGGAAGAATATCAAAAGATATGGCTTTAAGTATTGCTAAATATGAATTGTTAAGAAATTATGTTCCTTATAAAGGAGAAGCTAAAAAAGAAGAAAAAGCTTTAAAGGCTCATTTTATGATTGGATTACCTGGTTCAGGAAAATCTACAAAAGTTAAAAAACTGTTAGAAGAAGACCCAGATTTAGTTTATTTATCAATAGATAATGAGATAATGGCTTTGAATAAGTATTCTCATTCTTATAATGCTGCTTGGTCTAAAGATAGACAAAAGAAAGCCTCAGCAATTATTTTAGAAAAAATGAAATTTTGTATTGATAATAAACAAAGTTTTATTATTGATTCTGTTAATGGTTCTGAAAAAATAAGGCGAAGAAGAATGAAAGATATTCCTAATTCTTATGAAAAAATTGCACATGTTATGTTAGCAGGAGATAATTTTATTTCTAATGTTATGAAAAAAAGGGATGATAAAAATGTTCCTATGGAAAATGTTTATGGGATGAGTAAAGATTTTCTTTATCCTTCTTTAAATGAATTTGATAGTATCTATACTGAAATATTAAAATGAATATAGACAAATAGAATAAATATAGATATAATCAATGAATAAAATAAAGGAAAGTTTATGTTTGAAGTTGTAAATGAGGGTATTTTACCAGAAGCTCAGGATGAATATAGTGCTGGATATGATGTTTTTGCTAATGAAGATGTGAGGATATATCCAGGGGAAATAAGAACAATTTCTTTAGGATTTAAATTAGATTTAACTCCTGAAGGATTAAATAATTTTAAAGATTATTTTTTTGGTATTTATTTAAGAGAAAGTATGGGTCATAAAGCTATGCTTGTAAATGGTGTTGGAATTATAAATATTAATTCTAATGAAGAGATAAAGATTAAATTATTTAATTATTTAACTGATCCAAACTCATATGAAAATAAAAAAATAGAGATTAAAAAGGGTGATAGAATTGCTCAAATAATTCTTCAAAAAAATTATGGAAAAATTCTTTTAAAAGATAATTATAGAAAATCTTAATTTTTTATTCTTTTCTCTTATATAACAATATATAGAATTAATTTTGAGAGAAAGGAGTATAAGATGAAACAGTCTCTTAATTTTAAATTGGCTCTTGATAGATATCAAAGAGAGCAGAAAAGAATTTCTGCCTCAAAGACATCTTTTTGGAGTCGGTTTGTTGAGCTCTTCCGTTAAGGAAGACTCTTATTTGAATAATGAAGTTATACTTTCGTTATTATTTACTCTTCTAATTACTTCAGAAAATAAGAAAGAACTATCTATTACTTTTATTAAATCTGTTTTATATTTTAAAGGAATAGAATCACTGATAACTAATTTATCTAAATCATCTTTTCCATTTTCAAGATTTTCCAAAGCTTTTCCACTTAGAACACCATGAGTTATACAGGCTTTAACACTTATAGCACCATTATTTTTAAATGCTTTTGCTGCTTTAATTAGTGTTCCTGCTGTATCAACCATATCATCAATAATAATAACTTCTTTTCCTTTTACATCTCCAAGAACATTCATTACTTCTGAATGGTTTGCTTTTTCTCTTCTTTTATCAATTATGGCAATATTATCTACACCTAATTTTTTAGCAAAATATCTAGCTCTTGTCACACCACCATGGTCTGGGCTAGCAATTACTGTATTTTCATTAGTAATCCCTTCTAAACTTTTTAAGAATATATTTGCTCCATATAAATTATCAACAGGAGAATTAAAGAAACCTTGTATTTGGTCAGCATGAATATCCAATGTAATTAATCTATCTATACCAATAGATTCAATCATATCAGCTACTGCTTTTGCTGAAATAGGAACTCTAGGTTCGCTTTTTCTATCTTGTCGTGCATATCCAAAATAAGGCATAATTAATGTTACTGATCTTGCTGAAGATCTTTTTAAGGCATCTAATGTTAGAAGCAGCTCCATTAAATTATCATTTGCTGGTGCAGATGTTGATTGTATGTAGAAGACATGTTTTCCTCTCATACTTTCTTCAATTTTTACAAATATTTCACCGTCAGAAAATTTTGTTACTGAAATAGGAGTTAATTGTTTATTTAATTTTCTTGCTACTTTTTCTCCCAACTCTTTGTTTGCTGTTCCTGATATTACTTTATATCCAGACATTTTTACCTCCCATGTTTATTCACATGGTTATTCACATTTTTATTTTTGTTATGTGAATAACTATATGAATTTGTTATTTTTTTGAAGTTATTATATCTTTTTCTTTTTTTTTAATAATTATATTTTAAATAAGGATATTTTATTGTTATAAGAGGTTTTTTATATTTTGAGTTGATTTTAAGTTTATGATATTGTTGAATTTTGGAATATTTAAATATATTTTGTTATCAAAAACAATAGAATTATGAGTTCTTATAGGGAAATTTTAAAATAGAATTGCTTATAAAATATTTTTTTTATTTTCTTATGAAAACCAGGCCTCGGGAGGACTGGGAAAGAATGAGCAGAGCAACCTACCTTTATCGTAGGTGTAGGGTTTTTTGCCTACTTTTTCGTCTATACTCTTCTTTATTTTGATCTTATCTTCTTCTTAGACTTTCTCTGGGTTCATCCCAGAAGGCTTTTACGCCTCTGGGATTCAGGTATACCGGACCACAAAGGTCCAGTATATCTTCGACAATACTATTGTCGAACCAGTTTAGGTCCACAATACCTCTTACTGGGGAGTCTTGCTCCCCAATCAAGAAGTCGATGTCTTCTTCAGAGACACCGTTCCTCTCAAGAGCATATCGAACAACGATATGCTTGTTAGCACGCCCGTTATTCCGTGCGATATATCCAAGAGAAGCATATTTCATTGAGCTGCCGCTCATGGTGTACAGGGTAATCCCTGCTGCACCGATGCTTGTGTTGACAGGTCTAAGACCTGCCAATATCTCGTTTGCTCTTTCGATTTGCTTAACTGTTGCCATTTTCTATCCTTCCGCACGTATGCGAATACCCTCAGAACCGGCAAGTTCGTCTTGGTGTCTCCATCCTGTGGAAAACTTATGTAATAATCTTATGTTGACTAAACATTTAGATTGTGCTTGTTGATTTGATTTGAACAGATTGATTACTGTTTCTTGGAAGTTCCTATCTCTCCCATTGCATTAGTCTCCTTACAATATAAAATAAATTGTTATAAGATAGAAATATAGATAAATAGACATTTTTTAAAATTTGTAAAAATTTATCATAAATAGGTAAAAAAAACATTCTTAATTATGATAATTTTTAAAATATAGATAAAAAGATTGCTTTTTTTAATATATATATATAACAATATATTGTTTGAGACAAGTGCCCTAGATGGTGCCTCTGTCATTAAGGAGATAACAATGAAAAAATTCACAGTAGCAGTAACAAAAAACGGTTTGAAGGTATTGGTTTTAAATGCAGCTAGATTGTATGATGAGGATAATAAAGTTGAAATGTGTGGATACTACAAAGACTTTGAGTTGAATGGTGAACACATTGAGGTCATGAAAAACGCTGGATGTAAGGAGGATGAGTGGATTCCCCTTTTCAAAATTCCTGAGTGTCATGACACAGTAATGCCTGTAAAAGGGTGGTTTGATGAACAAATTTTTGTCTCTATTAACGGGGGGACAAATACTGAGTTTAAATGGTTCGATAATAAGAAAGTAGAGGCATTCTACCCAAAAGGATATAGAAGACATGAGTCGTTTCTTCACAATTTTGAGGGAAGACGCAACTCCATTTTCTTTGGAACAAAAAGAAATGAACTGCTTGATGTTCTCGAGCAAAATTTCTAAAACCAAAGGGCATCCGCCCCTGGTGTCCAAATGTCCTATTAGCCATTTCAAGTATCCATAAAATTAATAACCAATATAGTAAATACACTTCTCAAAATAACATACAAGTTTGATAAAATAATTTCTTTTAAATTCATTTAAAGTCTCTTTTTATTTAATTATATCTCTTATCATCTAAAAAATAACTCTTATTAATATCAAAATAATCTATTTTCACCATTATTTCTTCAATTGAAGATGATTCACCATTTATATCATAAAAAAATCCATTTAATTTATAAATATAATGATTATAAACAGATTCATCATTAACTTGTCTTATTTTGAACTACCCACCCGCTAAAGACGGGTGGGATTCCTAGAAAATCAGAGAAGCTAATTTTCGTTCTTGTCAGCAAAACATCTTCATATTATGCATAATGCAATAATAAGTTCTGTTTCTCGAAGCTATTGGATGGACTAGTTCTGTTCCAATATGTAATTGAAGATAAGAGTTTCTCATAATAGATAGAATATAAAATTCTAAGCCCTTCTGCAAATATATTCTTAGCAGCATTAATATCTCGATCATGAAAAGAATTACAAGAAGGACAAGTCCATTCTCTAACATCTAAACTTAACGAATGTTTAAAACCACAATCAGAACATAGTTTTGTAGAAGGAAACCACTTATCAATTTGAATAAATATTCCGCCTTGGCTTTCGACTTTATATTTAATCATTCTAACGAGCTCAGAAAGAGCGAGTCTACCAATGGATTTACCCCAAATTTTCTGCATAGCAGAGAAATTAAGGGATTCCATAAAAACGACATCAAAATTAGAAGCATAATATTTAGAGATATGATGATTGTCATTTCTCGTAATATTAGCAATTTTTCTTGATAATATATTTATCAATTTTTGATGTTTTTTTCCTGCTTTTGAGATTTGAATCCATTCAGCAGAAGAGAAAGAATTTTGACCATTTATTACGGTATAAGACAATTTATCTTCAATAATTTTATTAGCATATTTATCTTTTTTTCTAATTTTCTCTATTCTATTGAATTCTTTTTTATTTATTGTTTTTTGTTCTCTTTTTTTAATTATTTCATCTTTTTTTCTCTCCATAGATTTAGATTGTTTTCTTTGTAGTTTTTGTTTAGTTTTTTCGGCTTTATCTTGGTGTTTTCTAAATTTATTTGAACTTTTAATCCCTTCATTATCTATAATTTTATTCTTGAATCCTACATCCATTCCTATTTTTTGCAATATTTTTATATTTCTATAATCATTTTTCTCAATTCCATTATCATATTCAAAATTGATTGATGCTTTATATATATTATTTACTTTTTTTATTGTTACTCCTGTTATAGCTCCTTTTACAATTGATTTTTCTTTCATATCAATTAGAATTTCACCATCTTTTGGCATATATCCAAATTTCTTCTTAAAAAGACTTTTAAGTGGTTTTATATATAATTTATTATTAATAATTTCAATATTATTTTGATTTGGTATATAGAAAGTTTCATTATTATTTTTCTTTTTATATTTTGGTCTTCCTTTAGCATTTTTAAAGACTAAATCCCAATTATCTGCTACTCTATGAGCAGCTTCTTGGTTACTTTGGGAATGAGATTTTTCTAAAAATGGATATATAGTTTTAAGTTCTTTTACTATTTTTTGTAAGCCTTTTTTAGATTTGAGTGAGTAATTTTTATCATTTTCTATAAATTTGTAGATTGGAGAATTGGATATATTAACAAGTTGATTATAAATAAATCTTCTATTACCAAAAGATTGAGAGAAAATTTGTTGTATATATTTATTAGGGAAAATATTGAAGACTTGTCCTCTATTTAATATCATTATATCTCTCTTTTTGTTTAATTATACATTATTTTTATTTGATTTGTCAAGTTTTTTTATAAAAGCATTCAGCCCAATGGCTAAAGACCATTGGGATTTCTGCTTTTTTTGATTAAATTCAATCTAAGAAAGGAAAAACAATGATAGATGAAAAAGAGTTAGAGAAAGAAATAAAGAGAATTCTTTTATTTCTTAAATTAAAAGATATTTCTTTTAACGATTTGATTTATAAGTATAAAAGAGTTTATCCTAATCTAGATGGTGATTCAAATAGGATGAAACTTATGGCGAATATACATTATAAAGATGAAAAGGGATATGTCAAAAGTAAATCTTATCAATTGTATAGATTACAAAAAAAAGAGAAGGACAATTCAACAAAAGAAGACCTTCTTCATAAATTTTATGAGATTAGAAAGCTTTGTTATTGTGTAGAGCAAATAAAGCTATTTAATCAGATTAAAGAAAACAATCAAAAAATAATTGATAATGATTATGAGATGTTTTCTGATTCTCCTAATGAACTCTTATCTCTTGAAATTGATAAGTTTTTTGTTAAGAGAAAAAGAAGACAAAATGCTTTTGTTTAGACAAATCAGCCCTTTACGGGCTGTTCTCTCATACCAATCAGTAGATTTATTTATGTTTTTCTATTATTGAAATAAAAACAAGAACCAAAGAAAGGTATCTGAGAAAAAGAATTCTAAATTCTCTCTTTGTTTCTTGTTTTTTTTATATTTAAATAGAATATTTTTTATTAAGCAAAGATACTGTTCTTTGTGGAAAATTAAATAGTAATTCATTAATTAACTTTGTAAGATCAGCAGCATTAACAATAACACTATCTTCTGAATTGAATAGAGAATATTTTGATTTTCTTTTTTTAAAAAGTAAAATATAATCTTCTCCGCTTCTTTTAATTGTCAAATCTGCATCAAGATTTGTTTGCTTTCTAGAAAAATTCTCTTCACCTTTTTCTTCAAGAATTAAATTAAACTTATCTATATTAAATTCCATTTCCATTTTTTGAGAAGTTATTATAGAGATAATAGAATGCTCATCATCTTTTAAATCTATAATTCTTCTTCCATCTTTTTCAGTTTTTATTTTCATTTTTTTCCTTTTAAGTAATTGAATTTTGATAAATATCAATAATTACTTTTTTGTTATAAGATGTTTTTAATATTTATTTATTTAAAAATATTTAGAAAAGAAAAACCAGCAAAAAGCTGATTTTTTTTAGAAGTCGTCTAAATCAAGAGAATTTTTAGCATATGATTTTACATTTCCTTCAAAGAAATTTGTTTTCATATCATTTAAATTATTGTTTTGTTTTACTAATCTTTGAATATATGTTTCTGGACTTTCATCAAAAATTGGGTCTAATCCAATTAATTTCAATCTTTCATTAGCATAATTATAAACTGTATTTGTAAGAACATCAGGGGTTAAACCAAGAATTGGTGCTTTCTCTAAAAGATGCTTTCCATATTCTAATTCAATATCAACTGCTTCTTGCATCATTTCATAACAAGAATCTGTAGTAGATGTAATTATCTTATTTTCCTTAGCAATCGTTTTATATATGTTTTTAAATAAAGGTAGATGTGTATTTAATTCATCTCTGGCAATAAATTGAATCATATCTCTTGCCCCTGGAACCTTGTCTCCTAATAAATAAATATAACCAAAACCTAATAAGAAATAAATTCCTTCTAAATTTACACTTGCCATTGCTGATAATAACATTTGATTAGCACTATTTCCTCTAATATATTTATCAAATTGTTCTGATATTCTCTGGTTTTTTCTATTTAAAGCATCTTCTGTTTTATATAAATTGAAAACTTCGTCTGAATTTCCACCTGCATCAAGTAAAACAGCATAAGACTTGGAATGATTCGCCTCTTGCATCATTTGTAATGTTATTGCACTTCTAACAACTTTATTTGTTGCTAATTGTCTAAAATCTGCTAAATAATCTTCCTGAGCACTATCATTAAAACTTAATTGAGCAAATGTCATCTTATATATATATTGTTCATTTTCTGTTAAATTAGAAAAGTTTTTCCCTTCATTAGAAGTATTTACTTCTGATGGAAACCATGTATTGTCATTCATTAAATCATAAATGTTGGAAGCCCAAGAATATCTTGATCTATTAAAATCTGTAAATCCTGTTGGGGTAGAACCAAAAATCTTTTCATCAAGAATTTCATCCCCTTGAGGATTGTAATATTTATTTCCCATTTTATTTCTCCATAATTTTAAAACAGTATACCTTTTTTTTACTTAAAAAAGCAAGAAAATGACCTTTATTTTTCAAAATAATTAAGATATAATCTATTATTAAAAAAGGTGAAAAGATGGAATATTTATTATGTGGCCTTGGAGGTCTTTCTATAGCAGCTATAACTTATATTTATATGAATAAAAAAGTAAATAAAGTTAAAGAAGAAAAAAATCAACTTTCTTTAGAATATACAACAAACTTAAAAGATAAGGAAAAAGAACATTTAGTAGAATTAATGAAAGAAACTACTGAATTAAAAAGAGAATTTACAGAAAAAATAAATAAATTAAATTCTGAACTTGCCACTTTAAAAATTCAAAAAGAAGAACAAGATAATTCATATAAACAAAAAATTGAATTCTTAACAGAGAATAAAGAAAATATGCTTCTTCAATTTAAAGAGTTATCAGAACAAATAGCTGAAAAACAGTTTTTAAATAATCAAGAAAACCTATCTTCTATTATAAATCCTTTCAAAGAGCAATTAAATGGATTTAAACAGCAAATAGATACTGTTTATGATAGAGAATCAAAAGATAGAGCTATGTTAAAACAAGAACTTATTGATTTAAAAGAATTAAATATGACAATTACAGAAGAAACAAATAATTTAACAAGAGCTTTAAAAGGTGAAAATAAAAGTATGGGTAATTGGGGAGAAATGATTCTAGAAAAAGTTCTTGAAAAATCTGGATTAAAAATAGATAGGGAATATTCTAGAGAAATGTCTTTAAAATTAAAAGATGGAACAATATATAGACCAGATGTTGTTGTTCATCTTCCAAATTCAAGAGATGTTATAGTTGATGCTAAGACTTCATTAGTTGCATATGAAAAATATATTAATACAAATGATAAAGAGTATCTGTTAGAACATATTAAATCTATTGATAATCATATTAAAGGATTGTCAGAAAAGAAATATACTAAGTTAGAAGGTTTAAATTCATTGAATTTTATATTTATGTTCCTGCCAATAGAAAGTTCTTTAACAATGGCATTAGAAGAAGACCCAGAACTATTTAATAGAGCTTATAAAAATAATATATTTTTAGTTAGTCCATCTTCTTTATTAATTGGGTTAAGGTCTATTGAAAATACATGGAAACATAAAAAACAAGAAGACAATGTAAATAAAATTGTAAATAAGGCTGGAACACTGTATGATAAATTTGCTGGTTTTGTAAATGATATAGAAAAATTAAGTGACCAATTTAATACCGCAGGTAAAAGTCTGGATAATGCTAAAAATAAACTTTATGAAGGAAAAGGTAATTTACTTACTCAGATTGAACAATTAAAAGAAATGGGTGCTAACACAACAAAAAATTTAGAGGAGAAAAAATAATGAAAAATTATAAAGATATAAAAATAACTGAACAAAAATTAATTAGTAAAACATGTGATAAATGTGGTAAAACAGTAGCTGAGGATTCAATGGATGATGAGATAGTATCTTTTAGTCATAGATTTGGATATGGAACAAATCTAGATGGTTCTGAATTTTCTTTTGATATTTGTAAAGATTGTTTTTTAGAGAAGCTAGAAGGGATAGAGTTTAGAAGAAAAGATTATTACTAATCTTTTCCTATACTTTTACCAATAGGTTCTTCACCTTTTCTTAGATTTTTAGCTTCTGGGTCAGCCCATTTTTTAAAACCATCCCACCAACCTTCTGCAGTTTTTTCTACTTCTGCTTCTTTATATTTTTTAGCAACATATTCTGATACTTCTTCATATTTTTTAACTGTATATTTTTTACTTTTTTCATACATTTCAGAACTTTTTTCTTTTAATTCTTCATATGTATCTTCTGATTTCTTTTCAATACCTTCTTTTTCAATTTCAGAATATTCTTCTTTTGCTTTTTTTCTAACTTTTTCTGCTTCTACATCAACTTTATTTGCTTCTACATCAACTTTATTTGCAACTTCTATAACCTCATTATTTGTTTGTTCAACTTCATCAGCATTAATTCCAGTTATTATTAACATTCCAGTTAACAATAGTTTTATTTTTCTTTTTAACATTTTTTCCTCCTTCATTTTTTCATTATTTAGAATCTATTCCATATTTATTTATAGCAGATTCAATTGCAACTTTTATTTTTATTGGATTATCAATATCTTCAAATGTAGCTAATGATTCTCCTCTTCCTGTTATTATAACCGTTCCATAACCAAAAAGTCTACCCATAATAGATTGTTCAATTAAAGCTGATTCAGCAGCATCTAATCTTATTTCTTTTGTATCTCTTCCAATAATTCCTTTTTTATAGACAACTCTTTTATTTGTTAATCCCATATTTAATGTTTTATATAAAAGAAAAGAATATACACTTTTAATTATGATTAATATGGATATTATCCTAATTACTTTTAATATTTCATTAGAGGAGAATATTTTTATAGAATCGATATAATAAGAAGATACTAAATAATCACTTGTTATTAATAATAAAATCCCTATTATAAATTGGAAAATTATTGGTATATAAACTAATATATTTAATTTAAATATTTTAATAATTTTTTCACCATCAGATTTTGTTCTTTCAATATAATTCATTTATTTTCTCGTTTTGTATAATGACATTATATCTAAATAATGAATTTTTATAATTTTTTTGGTGGAACTGATGGGAGTCGAACCCATATCTTAAAGTTTTTTCAATTTCGAAATTATACAAGTTTAATTTTGTTGCTCATAAAGAGCTTGTATTCCTTTTTTTGAAAGATAAAAGGAAATAAATCTTTTTTTGTATCTTTTTCGCAATGAGGATAGATACATCCTACTTTGTTGCCTTTTTTGGGTAATAAGGATAAAGACAATCCTCAAAGGTTTATGCTACTTTTAAAGCTCCACCTTTATAGTTTTTGTTGTTTGCATTTATTCTTTTGTGAATTTAAAGATTTCCATCTACTTGTTTCTACATCTACTTAAACTCCAATCGAAGCCAAAACAGTCCCGTAGTAGGATATAATTATATCCTTTTTTTCTTAAAATTACCTTAAATTAAACCTAACTCTTTTGCTTCTTGTTCAGAGAAAATGAATTCTTCATCACTATCAATAAGTCCTTCATTCATTGCCCATGGATTAATGCCTTTCATTTCGCAAAATTCATCCCAAATACCACGATCTAATATTTCTTGAGCAGTTAATATTATTTTCATTCTTATCCTTTTTTTAAATTATATTTAAATAAAACTTTATTTTCCCTTAATTATATTTTCCATTTCTTCTATCATTTCTTTTTTATCTAAATCAACTCCTATACTAACAATAAAAGATGTCGCTTCTTCCATTGTCATTTTTGATAATATAACTTCTTTTTTATTAACTAAGACTGTAAATCCAGAAGTAGGATTTGGACTTGTTGGAATAAATAAGATATATCCATCATTAATTTTATTCGTTACATATGCTGGGACCCAAACATCTTTTCTTGGATATTCTACAAATACAACTTCAGAGAAACTATGTTCTTCTGAATAAAACATATTAGTTACTTTTTTTAAAATAGAATATACAGAACTTAAAACAGGTACTTTATTAGCTATATTATCCAATATTTTTAAATATGTTGAACTTCCATAGACTATAACTGAACGACCTATAATTATAAAAAATATAATTGAAAGAAAAATTCCTCCTGCAATCATCCACCAACTATTTATATATCCATAAAAATGAACAATAAGTGCTATGATTTTATCATAAATATACATAAAGAGTTGAAATGTTAAAACAGCTGGAATTATAGATAAAAATCCTATAAATAAATATTTTGTAAATTTTTTAAACATATTGCCTCTTTATTTTTTTATATTTTATCAAAATATATAAATATATTGTAAAAAAAAATCTTTTTAGATATCATTTTATAAAAGGATAAGGAAAAAATAAATGTTCTCAGATAAATTATATGAAGGAATTAATTTAGAAACTCAATTTGATAAAGATGAGTTTGATAATATTTTCTTTAAATCTATTGGATTATATCAGGCTGCTGTTAGATATTTAACAAAAGAAGATGGAGATATCTATATTTTTAGAAATAAAAAATTAATTCAGGATATTCAAGATTCTTTATCTAAAATTTATCCTTGTACTGAAAGTTGGTTTGATTTATTATATATGGAATTAAATGAAATTTTAAAAACTAGGCATTTAAAACTTGGTGAAATAGGTATTCTTAAAAAGGATGTTTCTGATATTGTTATTGTAACAAGTTAATTTCATCCCAAAAGGGATGAAACTAAACTAAGAGACTATAAATTTAGCTTTCCAGTCTATTAGATTCCTTTTAATTTCTTCAGCAGTATATGTTCTATTTTCTGCCATAGCCTCCATATCTGAATCTGGTTCTTTCTCTACAATTGTAGCATTTCTACCATCAACTAGATAAAGATAACACATTTGATTTGATTGTGTAGAAACAAAAGTAGAGCCTTTAAATTCAATATCTTCTTTTGATACTTTGTATCCAGCTTCTTCAATTCCTTCTGAAAAAACAATATTTTTAAAATATTCAATTTTTTCATCATTTGTAAGTTTTTTGTATTCATCAACACTCATCTTATCATTAGACCCACCAAAAGCAGTAGGAATAAATGCTTCTCCATTTTCATTATACTCAATACCATAAATTTCTTCTTTGATACGAGCATCCATTGGAGGTTTCCTTTCACAAGTAAGAACATACTCATCATCTCCTGTTTGGATAATGAAAGCTATGCTGTCAATCCCTTTTCTTTCAGAATAACTATATGTATCTGATTTTGGTCCAGTCTTAATAGCAATAAAAGGATTTGGTTGAGCAAGAATAATTTCTGAATTAATATTTTTATTTAATTCTTTTCTTCTTGCATTGATTTCTTTTTTATTAAAATGAACAATTTTATCCGTGTTAATTGCTTTACATTTTTCATAAGAAATAAGTTTACCATTTCTGGCGTTAATCAAAGTATTAGTTCCATTAACTACAAAAACATCAATTTTAATTTTACCTTTTTTTGTTTCATATTTAATCCAATAAGTTCCGATATCAACTTCTTCAAGTTTTCTTATAGATTGAAAATTCATTTTTTTCCTTTTATTTTATTGTAGTTTATCTTAATTTAACTTAAGAAGAGCTTATTCGTAATCAAGATAAAATCTAACTTGTTGTCTTTCTTTGTCAGTTTCGAAATTATCAAAATCATCAATTTCTTGAATTTTATAGTTATCAATATTAATCAGATTATCTACTTTTTGATTTAGAATATCTTCTTTATATGCTTCAATATCTATTTCAATAAATTCTGAAGGTTTGTTTTCCCAATAATTTTGTGATTGATAAAATCCATATCTATCTCCAAATTTAATTAGAGTTTTTGAACTAAGATAACTAACATCTTCTACCAATTCAATTAAAGTATTTCCATTGGTTCTAATAAAGATATGACCAAATGAGAATGCTCTATTAAAGATTGTTTTAACAAATTTATTCTTTTCTTCAAGAGACATAATCTTTTTAAGAGTTTTGAATTTTTTTGTTTTAATAATCGGTAGTTTAGAATAATCTACATAATCATTATATTTGTAGATATATCTCTTTTTAGGTTTCTTATAAGTATGTTCTTGTGAAACGATGGTATAAGCCATATTCCCCATATAAACATAATTATCTCCTAAGTCATCAGTATAAATAGCTCCTTCAATAAGTTCATTATTTGGAATATTTTCTACCAATTCATTTTCAGAAACAATCTCTTGTGCTTCTAAAAACTCTTTTTCCATAATTGGGGTATATTTATTAAATGCCATATTCCCAATAAATTTATTTTTATCAATAGAAATAATTCCGTTGAAGACATAGTTATTAAAGAAATATTCTAAATCCATATTTGGAATAAAACGAATATTTAGTTTTTCTGAATGGACAACTATTCTGTCACCATTAGTATAGTTTGTATAGACTTTAAATGTCCAATCATCTGCGAGTTGAGGGGTTATTTTATCTCCAGCATAAGTAAATGCCTTTGTTTTATTTTTAGCCTCTTTTAATGTCATTGTTTTCCTTTAAGTTTATTTGCTCAAAAATAGATAGAGCTTATTTTTGTTATATGACTTTAATCATTGAAAACAACATATGATTGAGAATCATCTTCTTCACCATATTTTTCAATATATTTTTTTCTTTCTTCTTCAATTTCCATTTTATGTATTCTTTTTATTACTTTTTCATATCTTATAAAGCTATATTTAAATAAAAATAATATTGAAAGAGGGATTGTTATAAATAAATAATGATGGTCTACACCTGCTATAAATCCATTTAATTGACAAAAAATAAAAAATTCAAAAAATAAAAAGACTTTTGGTTTTGTTCTATTTGTAGTTCTTCGTTCATCTAATTTTTTATTTCTTAAAGAGTGATATTTCCTTATTAGTCTTTTCATTTTTATATCTCCTTTTTTTATGTTAATATTTTAATAGGTATAATTTTAATTTTATCTTCTGTTTGTATAATTTTTTCATTTTCAAAGTCAACAATATTAACATCTTTTGTTGGAATAAAAAAATCACCTATTTTAATACCTATTCCCATTGCAGGAGCATAAGAGATATGTCTGACAAATAATTTATAAGCATTTTTATTTCCAGAACTATTATAGAATAAATCTTCTTTAAAATTTTTTATTTCTTTTTCAAACTTTTCACTAATCATTAAATATCTCCTATTTATTTTTCTTATATAATTATTATACAATAATATATCTTAGATAAAGCTTTAATTAAGTTTTATTAGAGTATAATTTTAAAAAAGAGGATTTTATTATGTTGAAGAAGACTTCTGAAAAAAAACTTTCTAAAATGGAAAAGAAAATTTTAAAAAAAATGGGATTAAAAAGATCTTTTAAAACTTTAGATAAATTAGATGGTAAAAATTTATATAAATATAATAGCTATCGACAAAAAATCAAAGGTAAAAAAAATATGATTATTTTGAAATTACAGAAATAGGTCATTCAGATGAAAATATATTTAAATATAAAAATTTAATTGAATGGGATATTAAAAATTTTAATTTTCAAGAGAAATCAAGAGAAAATGGAGTAAAAGAACAAAGAAAATGGCAGAAAAAAAGAGGTGAAAAGCTTTCTCCTAAATATAAAGCAAAAGAATATACTAAATTATATATGCCAGGTGATTGGTTTAGAGCACTAGAATTATCTGAATTTGGTAAAAATAAAAGAAAACTTGTTTATGGTCATTTAGAATCAGCTCATTCTTATATTTATACTGAAGTTTTAGAGAAATTAGAAGAGGCAATTGAGAAAGAATACCCTTATATTTATGTTCGTCCTTATGGTGTTTCAATGTTTGAAGATATTCCAAATTCAAAATATAGTAGAATGACAGATACAGAAAAAAGAGCAGCAGGAAAAGAAAAAGAGTTAGAATTTGCTCAAAAAAGATTAGTTTCTTTATGGGACAGTATTGATGTTGATATTGAAAAACATATTAAAAAATATTCTGGATATACATTTAGAAAATATAGTGATAAACCAGTACATGATCATTTAGATTTTTTTATTATTGGTGGATTTGAAGCAGCAAATGATATTAGTTTTAAGTCATTTTTTAAAGATTTTTATAAGCGAATTCAACCTGTTGAGGTTCTTGATAAAATTATTGATATATTAATTAAAAAATACATAAAAATCATTTTAAAATCAGATAATCAAGTTCAAAGTGATAAATTAAAAAAGTTAATGGAGGATAAGAGTGAATAAATTTTCTTTAGATATTGGTAAAGCTCGTTATGGATGGGTAAATTTAGATTTTATGAATAATGGAAAATATTTTTTTCATCTTAATGCAAGTGGAGTATATAATCCTTTTTATGATTTAATTGACTTTTTAGAAAAGATTTCTAAAAATAAAAATGGGAAATATATTTGGGAGATTGATCAAGAAGGTTATGACGGTGTAATGACTGTGATTGTTAGAGGTAAAAAAATAATTTTAAAAACTAAAACTTATACATCAAGAAAAACACACCCTCCTTTTAAAATTGAATATAATAAAAAAGATTTCTTATATGTTATGAAATGTAATTTGTTAAAATATTATAAAGAAAATAAATCAGTTATTATTGATGAATATTATCCTCTTGATTTTAATATTAATCAGTTAAGGAAAATAAAATGGTAGAAACATTAATGTATTATGATGGAGAAAAACTTCAAATAGATAGATATAATCATATTGTTTATGTTTGGTATGATGATATTATAGATTATGAGGCTTGGTTTCAAATAAAATTAAATAAAGAAGATTTTCATGCTTATTTAGATAATAAAAAATCTCTTTATGATATTTTATTATTAGGAGATACATATATTTTTAAAAGAGATGTTTTAGAATGTTATGATTTTGATTTTGAAAAAGTTCTTAATTTTGATATGTATGACCTTCCAGACAAAGATAGTTTTTTAAATTAATTTACATTTAATCTCTTTTTAGATATACTATATTATCTATAAAAGAGGTATTCATGAGAATTGAAAATGATATAAAATTAGATTATAGTGATGTCTTATTAAGACCAAAAAGAAGCACGTTAACATCTAGAAAAGATGTTAGTTTAGAAAGAACTTTTAGATTTTATCATAGTTCAAAAATATGGACAGGTATTCCTATTATGACAGCAAATATGGCTGCATCAGGAACTTTTGAACTTGCTAGGATTTTAGCTCCAAAAAAAATAATAACTACATTTCATAAATATTATACAGTAGAACAATATAAAGATTTTTTTAAGAATTTTGATAATTCTGATTATATTTCATATACATTAGGAATTAGAGATGAAGACTTTAATAAATTATATGAAATGAAAAATGCTGGATTATTAGATAAGTTTTCTTTTATTTGTATTGATGTTCCAAATGGATATTTAGAAAGATTTTTAGAAAAAATTAAAGAAGTTAGAGAAATTTGCCCTAATCATATTATTATTGCAGGTAATGTTGTTACTAATGAAATGAGTGAAGAGATTATCTTAAATGGAGCAGATATCGTTAAGTGCGGTATAGGTCAAGGGAATTTATGTACGACTCGTAGAATGACTGGTGTAGGTTATCCTCAGCTATCTGCAGTGATAGAATGTGCCGATGCTGTTCATGGTATTTCTAATGGTAATGGAAGTGGTTTAGTTATTGCTGATGGAGGTATTGTTCATCCTGCTGATGTTGGAAAAGCTTATTGTGCTGGTGGTGATTTTGTAATGATGGGTTCTATGTTTTCAGGTTTTGAACAAAGTGGCGGAAAATTACTTGAAAAAGATGGTTTAAAATTTAAAGAAGTTTTTGGTTCAAGTTCAAATAAAGCTATGGAAGAATTTTATGGAAAGAAAGATAGTCATAGAGCTAGTGAAGGTAGATATGCTTTAATTCCATATAAAGGAGATATAAATATATTCCTTCAGGATTTATTTGGAGCTTTAAGAAGTACAGGAACTTATATTGGTGCGAGAAGTATAAAAGAATTTTCTAAAAGAGCTACTTTTATACGAGTAAATAATCAATTGACTACTGCTTTAGAAAAATATGATACAGGTGAATAAGTTTATATTGTTGTAACATGAACTTCATCATCTATAATAGAAGCAGAAAGTTTTCTGTTTCTAGAATATTCTTCTAATAATCTTTCTTGCTCTTCTTTTGTCATTTTTTTTATTGTTTTATAAAATTTTTTAAAATCTTTTCTTTCGTTTTCTTTTATTTCATGATAAATGATTTCCATTTTTTTGTCCTCTCTATATTATTTATAATCCAAGAGCCATTTAAGTCTCTGGATACTCCCGCCCCAAATAGGCGGGAGATTTTTAAAATATATTATAATGAAGTCATACCTAATACAATTATGACTTCTGCTATGCTTCCTCTTCTTATATAAATCGAAGAAAAGAAAGCAAAATAGAGGGAGATTACAATTATCAATCCCTCTTTTGGAGAAATTATAACTTCACCATACATAGTAGAAACACCTAGGGCGAATACTACGTTAAGGATGAAGTCTCTTATCCCCTTTACAAGCTCTTTGTGGTCTCCATCACTCTTTATAGAGTAAGCAAAAACCGCATAGGAGAGCATCAAAACGATTAAAAGCGCTGATACTTCTCCTAGAGATAGCTTGTTTGAATGGAACATGTTAATAGCTGTTGCTACTGTTCCAAAAACTATTGCCGACAGTCCTGTATTAAATACATCGCTGTCGGCAATTTTCTCGAATAAACCGTTTGTTTTTTCTTTTGCCATAAGTTATCCTTTCATGACAATAGGTGTCTTTCTTAAAACATTTGAAAAATCACCTACCTCCCCATACTTTTTTGATTTTAGAGTCTTCTTATTTTTTCAAATCGCCCATAATAGTGGCTTAAATCTGAATAAGAATCTCCAGAGGAGTAAAACTTGCTTTTTGTTATAAGACTAATTACTCAATTAATCCACAATTTTCTTATATAATACTAATAACAATAAAAGAGAGGTTATAAAAATGAAAAAAATAATTTTAATATTAATTACTTTAACTGGAATTAGTTTTGCTCAAACAGGAGCTGAGCTTTATAATAAATGTATGGGTTGTCATGGAACTAATGGAGATAAAGCAGCATTAGGTAAATCTGCAATTATTACTGGACAAGACAAAGAATTAACTGTTAAACAATTAAAAGGTTATAAATCTGGTGATTTAAATCAGCATGGAATGGGTTCTTTAATGAAAGTTCAGGTTAATTCTTTAACAGATGAAGATATTGAAAATATTTCTGAATATATTTCTAATATGAAATAACTTAAAAAGGGTAGATAGGGGGAATCCCCTATTTAATCCAAGAAAAAGAACCTTTTACTTTTTTGGGAATATTCCCTTTTGTAAGTCTTTTTCCATCTGATGATACAAGAAGAACATTTCCTTCCATTTGCATCATTTCTTTAAATAAATCTCCTCCATCTTTAAAAATAGATTCAAAAACTTTTTTCCCTTTTTCAAATTTTAATAGAGCAGTCATTAGAAGACCTCCTTTTTTTCTTTCTTTATAAGAATCATTGCTTGACAATAAATTGCTAACCCTTGTTTGTTTATAACTTGAGATACTCCTCCTTGAAGTTCCCATTTAGTTTTATCTTTTTCATTTTTTGAATTTAAAATTTTAAAAACTTCATTTGTAAATTTTTCAAGTGAAGATTTTCTAACTACTTTATATTCTATAATTTGTCCCATTTTTCACCTTTTAAAATACATTATTTTCTTTTACAAGAACCATTGTTTGAATATATATTTTTTTATATTTTCTATCTTCAATACATATTCCTCCTTGGGGAATCCATTTCCCATTTTTATTTTCTTCTTTCATTTTATTTTTAACTTGTTGTTTTAAAAAATGAAGACTTTCATCAAATAGATTATTATAATCTATAATATTTATCATGGGTTATCCTTTTTTTATTATTAAAAGAGCTTATGCTCGTTCTTTCTCAATCAATCCTCTAATCATTTCCATTTTTTCAAGTTCAGGCATTGCCTCAAACTCTTCTTTGGTAATGTTAGATACAATAGAATCAACAATGCCATAAAACTCTTCATCTATATTTTCTTTAAACTTTTTAGGATTAGAGAACATAAATCTTATATTTTTCATACTCATTCTACCAATGAATTTTGTAATCAAATAATAAGGAGTTTTGAACTTAACAATAAAGTCTTGTTCTTCATTATCTTTTCTAACCATATATCCTTCAAGCTCAGAAGTCTTAACCATCTCTTTTAGCTTACCAAATTCAATTCGACCATATGAAGGTCTTTCAAATCCGATTTCTTCAGCGATAGCATCAACTGCTTCTTCTGTTAAGGATTTATCATTAAAATCCTTTCCTCTTGCTCCAATAAGCTTTAATCCCATTTCATCTTCACTATATTTAATAATGTGAGGATCATTTGGATGAATGACTTCAAAAGATAGTGTCAAATCATTCTTACTGAAAAATTTATACAATTTTCCAACAGTTTTTTTATCTACCATTTCTTCAATCATTTTTGCAAAATCAGAATCAAGAGAACCTGTTGTAGAATATAGAAATTGTTTAGTATATGGATTCAAGGAAATATTTCCTAAAAATCCATTAAGCTTTTCTACATAAACAACGACTTCATCATCAGAAATGTCTTTTCCTGCATCATTTTCAAGATAATTAAATATCTTATCAAATGGATGAACTACTATATTCCCTGCAAAATCAAGAACAATTCCTCTTGCTTTTAACAGCAAAGGGCTTTCATTCCAAAGATTTTTAAAGAATACTTTTTTACTGTATTTATAAACAGAGAAAAGAGGATATTCTTTTTTAACAACATATCCATCCTTAATAACTTTATTAAAGATAGAATTTGTTTTTTTAATTTTTCCAAAGTTAAAATCTACTTTATATAGACTTGTTGCTTCTTCAAAATTTGAACCTTTGATTTTATCAATTGCTAGAGATGCCAGATGTCCTGCATAAGCTTGATCTCGTTCCAAAGAATAAACATAAGTATATTCATTAGATGATAAAACATGTCCTCTAATGAGAACATATTTATTAATACCATCTTTATACAGTTCATCATATTCAATATCAGCATTACGCTTAGAATAATCTTTGTATGTTCCATAAACTAATTCAGAATATGGAGTTTCCAATGGATTAAAATAAGTCATATTTGCATGAGAAAATGCATATTTTCCTTGTACATAATATGCTGGTAGAGATTTAATAAAAGATACAAATTCATCATATCTTTTATCTTTAACTGCTGCTGAAAATGTTTGCATTACAGCAAAACTACCTGCTGGTTGGACTCCATTTTCATATTTTTTTGCATTAGTCAAAAACTTCTCCTCATGATTTCCCATAATAGCATAATGTCCATTTGAAACAAGTTTTTTCACCAGAGAAATCATTTCAGTGGATTGAAGTCCTCTATCAATAAAATCTCCAAGAATTACCATTTTTCTGTTTTCTGGATGATTCCCTTCTTCATCATAGCCAAGTTTAGCCATAAATGAAATAAATTCATCATATAATCCATGAATATCTCCTATAATATCCAATTTAATATCACTATCAATTTCATTAATAGTAAGTTCAATTTGATCATCACAGGTAACAGTTCTAAATGGATATTTAGAAGTGGTTTCAAAATTCTCAATCATTCTTTTCATTGCATACTCAGGAACAATAAAATCTCGTTCTTGGTTTTGTTTTATAGCTCTTTCAATATCGTCAAATATTAAAATTTCTACTTCAACATTATATTCTTTTGCCATTTTGACATAAGCTCCTCTAACTTTATCTGATACATTTGTTGCATCAAGAAATGTAGTTAGTCTTTCTTTAAGACGAGCTTTTAATGTTGATTTAACAATCTCAAAAACTTCTTCATTTCTATCTTCACTTCTTCTTTTCTGTGTCTTTTTATTAAAAGAAAAGAGATGCCCCATAAGATTTTCTCTTACTTTATCAGAAGAAATAATCATTTCCGAAGGTAATCTTTTTAAAATAGAACTTTTTCCAGACCCTGGAATTCCACTCAATATATATAGTTTACCTGCTTTTAGGTTAATTTTACCCATTAAATATCCTTTTATTTTTAAATTTTTATTATTTTTCAGTATTAGTTCTTTATGAGAGAAATCATATGTTTTTCTCTGTTTTTTATTACTAAGAACTGTTCATATTTATACCGTTAAATAATATTAAGTAAGTTAATACTTGCTTTGTTATAGTATCTAATTAACTTTAAAGTAATATTAATTAACTTTTATTTTCAATAAAGTAGTATTATTTCTTTAAATTTATAGAGGTATATATGATAGTTTATTTTCTTTTTGCCTTTTTCAGTATTTTTTCTATATTTTTATTTTCTACAAATATATTATATAAAAAGATTTTTCCTTCTTTATCTTCAGCTGATGCTTATTTATTATCTATTGCAACTGGTGTTTTTATATTTTCTTTGAATTGTTTATTTGGATATGTTTATTATATGAATTTAAGTTATTTATAAGTGAGCTACTCCGCCCTAAAGGGCGAAGCTTCTAAGAGAGTAATTTAAATTTAAGCAATTACTATCGAAGATTCCGTAGGATGTCGTTCTTCCCACCTGGTCATCTGCTCCAGAGACCAGTTATCATAATCAAGTATATTCTTAGATGCATTTTTATCTGCATGATCTTCATGACCACAAGAAATACATTTAAAAACACTTTGTGTTT
>Ga0256828_1000280_pt1 | contig 35471 bp, 35 predicted proteins | sample CV88metaG_FD_185993 | JGI IMG/M metagenome (GOLD analysis project Ga0256828, IMG submission 185993) | Hydrothermal vent microbial communities from East Pacific Rise, Pacific Ocean - CV88 | ecosystem: Environmental > Aquatic > Marine > Hydrothermal vents | place: Pacific Ocean: East Pacific Rise...
TGGACAAAAGAGTACTTTGGCGACATTGCAAAGGCTATGAAAAAAGAGGGTGTGCTTACGACCTACTCCATTGCGTTTAAGACACGTTTGGCTTTGTATGAGAATGGATTTTATATCTATATAAACGCAGGGGAGGGGTACCGTGATGCAACACTTGCATCTTTGAGCCCTCTTTCAAACGCAGCGGCTGTAGATATGGAGCATAAGATCGCCTGTAACAGCGGTGTAGAATCTTTGCGTGATGCTGCTTTAGGAGTTGATTACCGCTAGGAACTCTTCTCCGAACTGACTGTATTTTTTTGCACCGATTCCATTGACCTCAAGCATCTCCTCCTCATTTGTCGGCATGTCATCAGCGAGGTGTTTGAGTGTTTTGTCTGAAAAAATGATGTAAGCAGGGACACCCAGCTCACTTGCAAGTTCACTGCGTTTGATACGCAGTCTCTCAAAAAGCTCCTCATCATAATCGAACTCTTTTTCCTGTTTAATGACCTTCTCTTTTGTATTTATCTGCATACGTGAGGATTTGATGTCTACCATCTTTTGTGATTTAAGAATCTCAATGGCATCTTGGGTAAGTTTTAAAACACTAAAGTCACCAAGCGTGAGAATCTTTAACTCCAAAAGACGCTCGACTATGACGAACCACTCTTTTTTGCTCATATGCAGACCGATGCCGTAGACAGAGAGTTTATCGGCTGCGTTTGCAAGGAGTTTTTGTTCACTTGAACCGCGCAGAATATCGATGATGTAGTTCTTTCCAAAGCCCTGATTGGTTTTGTAGATGGCACTGAGTATCATCTGTGCCTCTTTTGTAATATCTTTACGGACATCATCTGCATTGAGGCAGTTGTCACAACGCTCTTTACAAGGCTCTAATGTATCATTGAAATACTCCGCGAGCTGTTGGTGAAAACATATCTCACTGGTAGCGTATTTGTATATCTTATCGATTTTTGTGCTGAGATGACTCTTGTACTCTTCGTTTGTAATGTCGGCTAAAAAGCGTTTGTGTTGTGCCATATCTCCTGCATTAAAGAGTAGCAGTACTTCACTGTTCTCCCCGTCACGCCCCGCACGTCCGATCTCCTGATAGTAGTTCTCCTGAGATTTTGGCAGGGACATATGCACTACAAAACGGATGTCACTTTTGTCGATTCCCATACCAAACGCAATGGTAGCGACCATAATATCGACCTTGTCATTGACAAATATCTTGAAGTTCTGTTCACGTACATGTTGTGGCAGACCTGCATGATAAGAGAGAGATCTGTAGCCGTTTTGGTTGAGATAGGCACTTAACTCTTCTGCTTTTTTACGTGAACTGACATAGATGATGCCGCTCTCGTCTTTGTGGCGAAAAAGAAAGTTTTTGAGCTGTGCATAGCCATTGCTTACCCGTCTCTCTGTTGAGATAAAGATATTTTTACGAAATATCTTTCCCTTGAGAAGAAGAGGCTCTACTAAACGCAGCTCCCGTAAGATATCTGTTGTGACATTATCGGTCGAGGTAGCGGTAAACGCAGCGATGGTGGTGTGTGGAAAATTTGCTTTGAGGTTGCCAAGAGCACGGTAATCATCACGAAACTCATGTCCCCACTGGCTGATACAGTGTGCTTCATCGATAACAAAGAAGTTGATGCGGAGTGCTCTGAGCATCTCCAAGGTAGTTCCATTGTTAAGGCGCTCTGGAGAGAGGTAGAGAAATTTGAGCGTACCATTAAACGCTTGGGCTATGATCTCCTGCACCTCCTCCTGCGTTTGGGCTGAAGATATCATCGCTGCTGCAATGTTTTGTGCCTGCAGCGCTGCAACCTGATCCTGCATCAGTGCGATAAGCGGAGAGATGACGATAGTGATGCCGTCCATCATCATTGTAGGAAGTTGAAAGACAAGTGATTTTCCACCGCCGGTCGGCAGGATCATCAGCAGGTCTCTGCCATTTAATATGGCATCGACTCCCTCTTCCTGGAGCTCTCTAAAGTCATTATGACCAAAAATATCTTTTAAAACCTGTTTTTTGATTTGTTATCCTGTTATTGTACGATTTTTAGAAGCTGCTTTGAATGGCGTCGACTTCATCCCATGAAAGAGAATCTTTTGGCGTTGTCTGGTGTTTAAGAATATGGGCGATATAGCGTGCGAACATATCTGTCTCGACATTTACCTTTGAGCCTTTTTTGTAGTTCTTAAAGAGGGTCTCTTTCATTGTATGGGGAATGATGGTGAGGCGAAAGGTCGCTGCGTTTACATCGTTGACCGTAAGACTTACACCGTCTATGGTAATAGAGCCTTTTGGCACGATGTAGGGGATGAACTTTTTATCTACTTTGATAAAGACATCATAGGAGTTACCATTGTTCTTGATGGCCTCTATCTCGCCGATAGTATCAACATGTCCTTGGACGATATGACCTTCAAATTTGTCACCCATCGCCATGGCAGGTTCGATGTGTACCTCATTTTTGTAGTTCTCGATAGCTAAAAGTTTTTGGCTCTCAGGAGAGAGCTCCACTGAAAAACCATCCCGATGCACTTCGATGACCGTAAGACATGCACCGTTAATGGCAATGGAGTCTCCAAGTTGGGCTTTGTGCTTTGATCTGATAGTAAGTTTTGAACCTGCAAAACTTTTTACTTTTGCAACTTCTCTAATGAGTCCTGTGAACATCTGCTTCTTTCCTTACACTTAAAAGACTATTTTGCCGTCTTCTTGGAGACCTTTGATGATCTGTTTTGCTTTTTCATGCCCTTTGTAGGCTGCTTTACGACACAGATCAAGTGCTTTGTCATTGTCCATCTCACAGCCGATACCTTGATCGTAGAGCAGTCCTAGATTGTAGAGTCCCTGAGCAAGTCCGCCATCTGCCGCGCGTTTAAAACAGATGAAGCATTTTGCGTCATCCTGCTCTACTCCATGTCCCTCTTTGTAGAGTGCACCAAGATTGTTAAATGCCTCGAGATGACCACGTTTTGCAGCCTCTTCGTACCAAAACGCAGCTTCTGAGTAGTTCTGTACACAGCCAAGACCGCGCTCTAACATAAGAGCCACCTCATACATTGCAGGTGGTACGCCTCTGGTTGCCGCTTCTAGGTGCAGATCATGTGCTTTAAACTGGTTATGTTCTACGCCGCCGATGCCATTTTCATACAAAATACCAAGATTGAAAAGTGCATAGGGCTGTTTTGCCTCTGCACCTTTTTTATAGAGCTCTAGAGCTTTTGCATCATCTTTTTGACACCCCTGTCCCATTTGGTACATATATCCAAGTGAGGTCTGTGCATCTGCATTTCCCTCTTTTGCCAATTGTGTGTAGAGTTCAAACGCAGTCTCATAATCTCCTGCGGTATAACTCTCGTTCGCTTTTTGTATCATTGGTATCCATTCTCCGTACGTATCGGCTGTCTAAAAGTCGTTTGATTCCCTTTTGCAGCTGCTTTGGCTTTTCTGACTTTTGCGAGCAGTTTTTCTTTTGTGCTGAGATGCTCATTACGAATCTTGTGTTCATAACCGCCATCTACTTTTTCGTCATATACTAAGATTTCGGGAACATAGTCCCTAAACAAATCCGCACTCATCTTAAAAACCCCAATTAATTTCGTTTATATAATGGGAATGATACTCAAATATGATAAAATTCGCATTAAGATTAAATAATGGATTTTTTATGAATTATGATGTAATAGTAGTAGGTGGAGGACATGCAGGTATAGAAGCATCTCTGGCATCTGCACGTATGGGAAACAAGACTCTTTTGGTCTCAATGCTTGCTGAAAATGTAGGGGCTACGTCGTGTAATCCTGCTATTGGGGGACTTGCCAAAGGACATTTGGTACGTGAAATAGATGCTCTTGGTGGAGAGATGGGACTTATTACCGATGAGGCGGGAATTCAGTTTAGAATCCTTAATCAGACAAAAGGTCCTGCAGTACGTGGAAGCCGTGCACAGATCGATATGGACAGATACCGTGTAATCGCAAGAAATGTCATTTTAAATACGCCAAATCTGGATTTGGCACAAGATACAGTAGAGTCTCTTGTCGTTGAGAATGGTGAAGTACAAGGGGTAAAGACAGCTCTTTTAAATGAGTATAACGCTAAAAAGGTCATTATTACAAGTGGTACGTTCCTTAACGGTATCATCCATATTGGAGAGGTACAGCAGATTGGAGGGCGTTTTGGTGAGCAAAGAAGTGTCGGGCTGAGTGCTTCGCTCAAAGAGGATTGTGGTTTGAACATGGCACGCCTCAAAACAGGAACATGTGCACGTGTTGACAGCTCAAGTATCGATTTCTCTGTGATGGAAGAGCAGGGCGGCGATACACTGCCAAACCCATTTAGTTTTAGAACCGATAGAGAAGAGTTCCGTGCTACAAAAAAACAGCTTCCGTGTTACATTGCCTATACAAATGAAGAGACACATAATATTATTGAATCTAATTTTTACAGAGCACCTCTTTTTACAGGTCAAATAGCAGGGAAATCTCCTAGATATTGTCCATCCATCGAAGATAAGATAGATAAATTTCCTGATAAAGATAGACATCATCTTTTTATTGAACCACAAACTGCGGATAATACAGAGTGTTACATCAATGGTCTAAGCACATCTCTTCCACCTGATGTACAGCGCGATATGATCCACTCGGTCAAAGGAATGGAAAATGCGAAGATCGTCCGTTATGGGTATGCTATAGAGTATGATTTTGTAGATCCGCGTGAGCTCAAACACTCTCTGGAAACAAAAAAGATCGCAGGGCTCTATCTTGCTGGTCAGATAAACGGTACAACAGGGTATGAAGAGGCTGCTGCACAGGGAATCATGGCAGGTATAAACGCAGCACTCTCTTTAAAAGGCGAAGAGCCTCTGATCTTACGTCGTGATGAAGCCTACATCGGTGTTTTGATCGATGATCTGGTTACAAAAGGGACAAATGAGCCGTATAGAATGTTTACATCCCGTGCAGAGTACAGACTGCTTCTTCGTGAAGAGAGTGCTGATACCCGTCTGGCACACTATGGACATGAACTAGGACTTGTTTCAGACGAGTTCTATGAAAGAGTCAAAGAAAAAGATGAGCAGATCAAATATGGTGCAACGCTTTTAGAAGAGACGAAATTTACTCCAAATAAAGAGTTCAATGCACTTTTAGAGTCCATGGATGAAGCCCCGCTTAAAGATGTCTCAACAGCACAGCAGCTTGTGGCTCGAAAGAGTTTTACGGTTGAGAAGATGTTGAAAATTGTTCCTGAACTTGCGAAATTCGATGACTACATCAAAGAAGAGATACTTGTAGAGGGAAAATATGCCCGTTACATCGATAAGCAGAGCGAAGAGATCACACGTATGAAAAAGTATCTGAAAATTAAAATTCCTGAAGGGTTTGATTTTACGACTGTAAGTGGACTCTCAAAAGAGGTGCAGGAGAAACTAGCAGACTTTAATCCGCCGACTCTGCAAGCTGCTATGAACATAAGCGGAATTACTCCTGCCGCTATCGAGATACTCCATATTTACATCAAAATGGCAGCAAAAAGATCATGAAGACTTTCTATTACGTCCATACAGGACACCGTATTGGATTAGATAGGTTTCGTCGGGCTGCTGCGATATTTAATGCTTTAAAAGATGAAGATATTACCCTGCTTACAAGTGATTACAGAATAGCTCAAGAGGCACGTAATTTTGGGATAGAGAAGAGTGTAGGCGTAGATGTTGTAAGAAATATTCCTCAAATCGCACAGAATGGGGATAGATTGATATTTGATTCAAATGAAGCGAATCCAATTATGCTTGAAGATATGCGAGCTTATTTCTCTCGTTTTATACGTATCAGTGATGATGAAAATGATGTAAAAGCAGAGAATGAGTTTTTAATTTCTCCCTATTTAAAAGGGGAAGGCATCTGTAATACCATTGTAGTTGACGATAAATATTTCGGAGATTTTGAAAAGAGTGTTGAAATAAGTTACTTTTTTGGTGATGATGATTATGAGAAAGATCTAGAGAAAAACATCAGTTTCGTTGAAGATTTGAATCCTCATTTGCAACTTGGTTTTTACTATTTTTTAGATTATGAAGATATGTTACAGAAAAAATTTCCCAACTATTTTGAATTTGATGAATATGACACTATGATACAACAAAGTAAAATCCTCATTACAGCCTCTCCTCAAGCAGTTCTAGACGCCTTGGCAGCGGGTACGAAACCTATCTATTTTCAAAGAGAAGATTATTCACGTGAATTTATTACATTATTTGAAAAATTATCTGTACCTATTATTTATGGTTATAATAAAAGCATGTTAAAAGATGTTTTATCTCACATTAGTGATATAAATTATAAAAAGCTTCACCCAAAAAGTAACATTTTGTCCACCTTTATAAAAGAAAACTTAACTTTATAATTAATTAAAACTTATTTGGTATATAATAAGGGCTGAAAATTCACAACAGGTGAGAAATATGAAAAATAGTAGCCGTAGAGGTTTTATGGGTAAAGCATTTGGTGCTGTAGCTGGCGTAGGTGCGGTAGCTTCCTTATACGCGATGAAGAGATCTTGGGATCCTTTACCGAGTGTAAAAGCAGCTGGATTCACTACTCTTGATATGTCCCAATATAAAGAGAATGAATTAGTTGTTGAGAAATGGAGAGGGAAGCCTATCTTCGTTTTAAAACAATCTAAAGAAATGGTTGAGACTGAAAACAAAAATATGAGTCAAATCACGGGGAAAACAACTGCAGATATGGATAAAAAAAGACTTATCAAAGTTGGTGATGCGCATTATTTAGTTTGTGTTGGTCTTTGTACACACCTTGGTTGTATTCCGGGATATAATCCTGATAAGAAAAGTTTCCTTTGTGCATGTCATGGTGGTATGTATGATGATACTGGTATGGTTACAAAATCTCCACCACCACGTGGTCTAGATATTCCTCCATTTAAAATTGATGGTATGAAATTAGTTTTAGGTGAATCATCGCCTGAATATGAAAAAATGTTAGCTGACGGCGTAACACTTAAAGTATAAGTAAAAGGAAAAAAATGGCACATTTTACAAAAGCAACAAGTCTACACGATTGGTTAAATCAACGCTTAGCCGTTGATACACTCCGTCGTGTGTTGGCAACAGAGTATTGGATTCCTAAAAATATTAACTTTTTATGGGCAATGGGTATGGTCCTTGCGATCACATTCGGTATCTTGTTAATATCAGGAATCTTCCTATTAATGTACTATCAACCAAATGTAAATCTTGCGTTTGACAGTGTTAACTACACGATCATGCAAGAAGTTGGTTATGGTTGGTTATGGAGACATGTTCATGGTGTGGCTGCATCTGTAGTATTCTTGATCATCTACATTCACATGTTCACTGGTATCTATTATGGTTCTTACAAAAAAGGTCGTGAGATGATCTGGCTATCTGGTATGCTTCTTTTTGTTGCATTCTCAGCAGAAGCGTTCTCTGGATATATGCTTCCATGGGGTCAAATGTCTTACTGGGCTGGTATGGTTATTACTAACCTTTTCTCTGGTGGTTCATTACATGCAGATGGTTTAGTTGAGTGGATTCGTGGGGATTATGTTCCTGCACAAGCATTCTTAAATCGTTTCTTTATGCTTCATGTACTCCTTATTCCATTAGCTATCTTAGGTCTAATCGGTTTACACTTTGGTGCACTTCGTATACCACACGTAAACAACCAAGACGGTGAAGAGTTAGATTTTGAAGCAGAAGCTGCAAAATATAAATCAGGGGATAAAAAAGGTTCTAAAGTTATTGCATTCGTAAATGACTTTATGTCTAAAGATATGATGGTTGTCGGAATTTATCTGATCTTCTTCTTCTATCTTGTATTTTTCCATTATGATTTTGCAATGGATCCTGTAAACTTTGATCCTGCAAATGGTCTTAAGACTCCAACGCATATCTATCCTGAATGGTATTTCTTATGGTCTTATGAGATCTTACGTCCATTCTCTACGAATGTTGGTCTAATTGCATTTGCATTCGCACAAGTGATTTTCTTCTTCTTACCATTCTTGGATAGAAGTCCAAACGCAGTACCTGCATCACGTCGTGGTCTGTTCAAATATTGGTTCTGGGCAATGCTTATTGATATGATTATCTTGACAGCAATGGGTAAAGTTCCACCTGAAGGATCATTTAGTACAATTGGTCTGTACGCAGCACTTACATTTATTGGTCTATGGATTATACTTCCATTTATCACTAAATTTGAAAAAAAAGTTTAAGGGGTAAAAAGTGAAAGAATTATTTATATTAGCGGTTGTAACTGTTTTTACTCTTTTAACGTATTGGTTAGTTGAGCCATTCGCTCATTCTCAAATGCATAAACACGTTGAAAGCGAAGGTTTTGCATATAAAGACCTACCTGCACTTACTAAACAAGGTAATGCAGCTCGTGGTAAAGACCTAGTAATGGGTGCTGGTGCTTGTGTTGGTTGTCATAGTATCAAAGTAGCAGGTATGCCTGCTCCTATGGACCCTGTTACAGCAGCACAATCTTACGGTGTAAATCCACCGGATTTATCAAACGCAGGTGTTGTTTTCGATCCTAAGTTCTTAGCAGCACTTATTAAAAATCCTGCACATGCACTTTTATTAGAGCATAAATATAATGCAGAGAGTGGAAAAACATATCCTATGCCTCAGTTCTATGGAGCAGGTGGAGATATGGATCAAGAAGTTGCAGATATGGTTGCATATTTACAATCAATTGCAGTTCCTAAAGATAAATTAACTCCAGATATGGCTTTTGAAACTGCTTGTGGTAGATGTCACGCAATTCACTATCCGTATGAGTTAGATGGTAAAATTCATCCAGCTTGGACACAAATCGGTGAAAAACCAGCGTTCAAACATAAACAAGATGAGTTAGCATTTGAAACTAAAGTACTTGATTATCAAGATGCTTTAACTAAATATCTGGGAACATTACCACCAGATTTAAGTATGTATATCCGTTCACGTGGTGAGCACTACATCAAAACATTTGTTGAAGATCCTCAAGCATACCTTAAAGGTACTGCAATGCCACGTGTTGGTGTAACTGCAGAAGCTGCTGATAAAGTGATCGAACATTTAGAAAATGTTGGTGACTCTAAACGTCATAAACGTGAATCAGTTGGTAAAAATGTAATGATCTTTATCATTATCTTTGCAATTTTCGCAATTCTTTGGAAAAAAGAGGTATGGAAAGAACTTCACTAGTTCTTTCTCTCTTATAGACTTTCCATCCGTTCCCATACTCTGTATGGGGACATCTTCTTGTATTACCCTCCCTAAAGTTAAGCTTCGATATAATCTTCTTTATGAGATTTAGAGATATTAAAAAACAACAAAAACAAGAACACAAATCAAAAGATAAAATCATAGTTCGTTATGCATCGTACCCAGATAAGATAAAAGCGCTTATTACAGATATGTTTATGATATATGCACCGATCCTTTATCTGATAACATATGTAATTCTAGATGGTAAAGATGCTTTTCAATCTTCACAATGGGCACAGCTTCTAGGTGTAACTCTGTATGGTCTAATCTATGCAGTATTGATTGCAAAGTTTGGACAAACACCTGGTAAAAAAGCATATGATATAAAAGTCGTGGATGATAAGACATATGAAAATATAGGTTTCTTTAGAGCTTTTGTTCGTTTTGTTGCGTTTCTCTTTTCTGCGACGATACTACTTGGCCTTTTAACACCTTTTTACAGGAAAGATAAAAAGGCTCTTCACGATATTATATGTTCAACGGTTGAAATATATGTTGAAGATAAAAACGCTCTTTAGTAAAGCTAAATTCAACTACTAAAGCTATAATACATTTAATATAACAGATAGGAAAATTAATGTTAATAGACAGCTATGATAGAGTTGTTGATTATCTACGTATTTCAGTGACTGAGAGATGTAATTTTAGATGTCAATACTGTATGCCGGAAAAACCTTTTTCTTGGGTTCCTAAAGAAAACCTCCTTACCTTTGAAGAGCTTTTTGAATTTGTCAAAGTATGTGTAGATGAGGGTATCAGAAAGATACGCATTACTGGTGGAGAACCGCTCTTACGAGAAGATATAGACAAGTTCATCAAAATGATATATGATTATGAACCTTCCATTGATCTTGCTATGACAACGAATGCTTTTTTACTTAAAGGCGTAGCGCAGCAACTAAAAGATGCAGGGCTTAAACGCATTAATGTAAGTATAGATACACTTAAACCTGAGATCGCACAAAAAATCGCACAAAAAGATGTTTTGAAAAATGTTCTTGAAGGTGTTGATGAAGCTATCAAAGTTGGATTGAAAGTCAAAGTAAATATGGTTCCTATGAAAAATATGAATGCAGATGAGATTGTAGATGTTCTAGAGTATGCTAAAGCTCGTGGAATGACCATTCGTTTTATTGAATATATGGAAAATGCTTATGCTAAGGCAGGAATCGCACGTCTAACAGCCAAGGAAGTTCTTGAAGAACTTGCAAAGCATTATAATTTTGTAGATGAGGGTTTTGATAAATCTTCCCCATCACGATATTACAAAATGGATGATGGTTACAGATTTGGAATCATTGAACCTTATGGGGATGATTTTTGTAAAGAGTGTAACCGTATAAGACTTACAGCAGAGGGAAATCTTATACCGTGTTTGTATTTTGATGAGGCGATGAGCATTGCAGAAGCTGTAAAACGTGGTGACATTAAAACTGCAGCACTTGTATTAAAAGAAGTGGTGAAGAACAAACCTGAGAAAAACCGTTGGGGTGGTGAAGATGCCGAGGTCTCTTCACGTGCTTTTTATGAGACGGGTGGATGATATACTTAGTTGAACATTTTTATTCTATTCAAGGAGAAGGCAAGTATGTAGGTACGCCAAGTCTCTTTTTCCGTTTTGGCGGATGTAATATGCGATGTGAAGGCTTTGGCTGTAGTGAGAAAGCAGAAGATGGTACGATGGTTATGGGTTGTGATACAGTCTATGCTGTTAATAAAGAACATTTTTCTCATAGTTGGGTACCGATTAGTAAAGTAGAAGAACTTTTAAATATTTTAAATCTCTATGAATTACCAAACGCAGTGGATATAGTTCTTACTGGAGGAGAGCCGCTGATATATGCTAATGATGCTATTTTTATAGCATTTTTAGAAAGACTGACTGCTCGTGGACATCAGATCACATTTGAGACAAATGGTTCTTTGGCAGTTGATTTTGATACGTATCCTATTTATAAAGAGTGTATCTTCGCATTGTCTGTAAAACTGGAGAATTCAGGAGAGCCTTTTAGTAAACGTGTAAGAGGTGATGTGATCTATGATATTGCTATAAATGCAAAAGATGCTTTTTTCAAATTTTCTATTGATAGAAATTCCATCAATATAGCACTTGAAGATGAGATAGAAAGCATTAGATTACATTCTCCAAAAACAAAGGTCTATTGTATGCCTGTTGCAGGAACAAAAGAGGAACTAGAAGCAAATACGGAACCTCTTATTGAATTTTGTAAAGCAAAGGGTTATAACTTCAGCGACAGACTACATATACGAATTTGGGATGCGAATAAGGGTGTCTAATCTCAAAATAGAGATATACTATATTGCAACAAAAGGAGTGATAGGATTATGATTATAAGAAAACTTTTTAAATTTGAAAATGCTCATATAGTACGTGGATGCTCAACTGTTAAATGTCGCAGTTCTGTTCATGGACACTCCTACAAAGTCGAACTGCTGTTTGAGTCCAATTTTCTTGATAATGGTCAAATGGTCTATGATTTTGGTTTGATGAAACAAAATATGAAGGATTTGGTTGAGAGCTTTGATCATGCAATAGCGCTTTGGAATGGTGATACAAAAGAGTATCTGCAAGATATGAAAAAGCACTCTACTCGTTGGGTAGAGCTTCCAGTCTCTCCATCAGCGGAACAGTTCTCTCGTGTTATTTTTGTTATGATAGATAAACTTTTATCATTGACATCTAAAATAAACGGAGAGAGAGAAGTGAAACTTCACTCTGTGATCGTGCATGAAACAGATAGCGGCTATGCTCAATGTTTTGCAGAAGATGCTTACTCTAAAGAGATGGGTGATATTGATCTTCATGAGATAGTTTTTTCAAAGCAGATTCATGAAGATTTTAAAGATAGAGAGTTATGGAAAAAGATATTAAATGAAGAGAGTTTTGTAAACCCTGCTTCAGTCTAAAGAGTTTATTGACTGACAAACTCTTCAAACGCAGCAGAGTTAAAACTGAATTTTGTACTGATTACCTTGACTTCACTCCCCTTCGCAAGAAAACCACAATCTTCACTGATAACTATAAATGCATTTGCCTCTGCCAGTGGTGATATCATCCCTGGTGAAAATGATTCACAAACACTAAAGAACTCCCCATCAAAATATCCAGGTGTCACAGCACGTCTTCCTGCGCGTAGTTTGTAATCTGTTTTCATCTTTGCTTTGATCGGTCGAATAAACTTTTCATTAGTACCGCTCATAGCATAGATGATACTTCTTCCAAAAATTTCAAAATTGAGTGCAGCTGCGAGAGGGTTACCCGGCAAGTTGAGTATGGCTTTGTCACCGATCTTACCAAATGTCGTAGGTTTACCCGGTTTTATCTCTACTTTGTCAAAAAGGATCTTATATCCAAAAGCACCAAAGGCCTCTTTTGTAAAGTCAGCATCACCGACACTCACTCCGCCAGATGTAATAATGAGATCACAATCAAGTGCACTCTGTATATGTGCATGAATGTCATCTAGTGTATCAACTGCCGTTCCGATAAACTCTACATCACATCCAAGCTCTTTGGCACGGGAGAGCAGCGTAGGGCTGTTTGTGTTATAGAGTTGGTACTCAGTGACGCTCTCGTAGTGCATTTTAAGCTCATTTCCTGAAGCAAAAAGAGCAACACGTGGTTTTTTAAAGATCTTTACGTGACTTATCCCCTGTGATGCCAAGAGCGTGATCTGATGGGCATCAAGTCTGTCGCCTCTTGAGAGTAGCAGTGTTCCTTTTTTTATATCTTCGCCGCTTAATCGTATGTGTTTTGAGATAGTGAGATTGTCTGGCAACTGTATACCATCATTACACTCTGTAACATCTTCAATCGGAACTATACACTGTGTTCCAAGAGGAATTCTCGCTCCCGTCATGATCTTATAGCACTCTCCGTGTTGTACCTCTCCGTGAAAATCATCTCCTGCAAAAATAGTACAGCCGACCTTGACACATTTGTTAGAGTCTTCTACTTTGACAGCATAACCATCCATAGCCGAATTATCGTAGGGGGGAAGGTTGTGTGTTGCACTGATGGACTCAGCAAGGATCGCACCGAGTGCTTCTTCAATAGGGACTATTTTAATGCTTTTTTGTTTGATATTTGTATAAATTAACTCTAATGCTTTTTCGATAGAAACGCTCATGAAATCCAATCCTTTGTGCCTGCTCTTTATTTACTTGACATATTATAATATAATTTCGTTATGAATGAAATGTATAATATGGGTTTAGACCTACACAGTTGGAGTGCGGTAGCGGTTTTGGTGATGATAGTTGTCAATCTTTTTCTTTTGATCTCATCAAAAGAGCTTAAAAAATACAAACGAATACACTCTTTGTATCTGATGCCGCTTGTTATTACGGTACTTGGTTCACTTCTTTTTACGGGTGTTGTTATGATGGCAGCAAAACATTTGCACTTTACTTTTGCAAATATCGTGATGATAATAGTCGGAATTATTTTAATAGTCCTAGAAGCAAAACGTGCAAAAGGTTTGAAATACCTCAGTACAACAAAAGAGCATGCTTTTGAGGTCTATAAACCTTTTGCAAGAACGATACTGCAGATAGAATTTATCTTGGTACTGCTTGTGTCACTTTGGATGTGGTGGCTGGCATGATATATCTTCTTGATGTAAACGCAGGGCAGGATAACCTTCTCTTAAAAGGTGAGAACTACAAATATCTCATTAAAGTGCGTCGTCATCAAGAAGGCGATAGAGTCGCTTTTCGTAATCCCCAAGAGATAGAGATACTTCATACTTATGAGCTTGTCAGTATTGAGCCAAGAAGTGCTGCGTTTGAGCTGGTTTCATCACAACGCTTGGAAGTGAAGGCTGAAAAAGAGCTGCATATCGCCTGGTGTGTAATAGACTCAAAATCTGTAGAAAAAGTGCTTGCAAGTTTAAATGAGATAGGAGTCAAGAAGATCTCCTTTATCTACTGTGAACGTAGCCAGAAAAATTTCAAGCCTGACCTGAAACGTTATGCAAGAATATTGGAAGCATCGAATCAGCAGTGCGGACGAACATCTTTTATGGAGTTTGATACATTTAAAAGTGTTGCAAAGTTCATTGAGGTATATCCAGATACAAAGGTCTTTGATTTTACGCAAAAGACATTGGGTTGTGAGAGTGATTTTAAAACAGTGCTTATCGGCTGTGAAGGTGGCTTCTCTCCAAAAGAGAAAGAGTTCTTAAAACAGCAGGAAGTATTTCGGCTTGATACTCCGATGGTACTGCGTTCAGAGAGTGCAGCTCTTGCTGTTGCTGCGAAGATCCTCTTTTAGAGCCATAATTTTTCAAATACCTCTATTGGTAGAGGCTCTGAAAAATAGAAGCATTGTGCCAGATCACACTCCATATCTTCTAAAATTGTAATCTGTTCTTTCTCTTCAGCACCTTCGGCAATTACTGTAAGATTCAGTGCGTGTCCCATTGCGATGATCGCTTTTGTTATCGCTACATCATTGGCATCTTTTGCCAGATCTTTTATAAAGAGACGATCTATTTTTAATTTATCGATATTGAGTGTTTTAAGATGGCTTAATGAAGAGTAACCTGTTCCAAAATCATCAATAGAGAGTCTGAAGCCTAATTTTTTTAATTGTGAAAGAATTTCATCTGCATAACTTTTGGAGTTGATAATAATATCTTCTGTAATTTCTAACTCTATAAAGTTACAAACGTCAGGATATTTTTTACAAAGCTGTTCTATCTTCTGTAAAAACTTATGATAGTGAAAAAGAGAGTTCGAGATATTGACTGAAATAGAGATCTCCTTTCTCTTCCATCTGTTTAATGTTTTAAAGGCATTTTCAATCATCAGTAGATCCATTTTATATAAAATACCTATTTCATTTGCCAAAGATAAAAAATCAGCAGGAAAGAGCATTCCTCTGTTTGGATGGTTCCAACGTATCAATGCTTCGGCTGCTACGACTTTTTTAGTTTTTAAATCAATTTGAGGTTGTAGATAGGATACGAATTCATTGTTGGTGATTGCTCTATAGAGTTCATCTTCAAGTTGAATATTCTTTCTTATTTTATCTTTGTCTTTGGAGTATACTGCACAATCGTTCTTTCTAAAGGATTTGACTTCATATAGGGCAGCATCCGCCAATTTTTGCAAGGTTGCGGAGTCTTGGGCGTGTTCTGGAAAAAATGCGACACCGATACTAAATGATACATGTAAAGTATGCTGATCGACATTGATACTTTGTTTCATCATTTTTTTGAGACGTTTTGTCAGCGCGGCTATTTCTGATTTATCATGAAAATTTTCAACGATAATGGCAAATTCGTCACCACCTATTCTAGCGAGCAGGTTTGTACTTCGTACTATCTTTTTAAGTCGTTTGGCTATTTTTTGCAAAATAAGGTCTCCGACATGATGACCGAGTGAGTCGTTAAATCTTTTAAAGTTATCAATATCAAAGACAATAAGGGCAAATTTGCTTTTAGAACGCAGCGCGTGTTGTTCGGTCCTTTGTAGCTCTGTTTCAAATATATGTCGATTGTAAAGAGTGGTCAGAGTATCATAACTAGCTAGTTCCTCAAGTTTTTGATTGGCTAATACAGCTTCTGTCTCATCGATAAGTGAACCGATAATCGCCTGTTTTCCTTCATAGTTGATTGCGCTTCCAAAAACATGAATATATTTGATTTTGTTACTTTTGGTAACGCCTTTAAAGGTGTACTCTTTACTCTTTTCTATACCGCTGAGACGTTTTTGGATATGGATGGTTGCTTTTAGTTTATCATCTTCATGGGTCAAATCAAGATGACTCATACCTAAAAGCTCTTCTCGTTCGTATTCAAAAATATCTGCTAGTCGTTGGTTGATATAACTGAATTTACCATCTTTGATGATATATATACCAGCAACAGAGTTTTCAACCAGCGCTTGAAATTTTTCATCAGAATCCAAGATACCGTCATTGAAAGTTTGTATATCATTTGAGTTTTGCATATCCGCCTCTTTGATTACCTTTATATATAATAACATAGCTTTTATTGATTTTAAGAATTTGTTTGTTTTTTATTTAAAAATTTGGGTATAATTCGCTTCACAAATTCTGCCCCCATACGGAATTAAAAAATATATAGATATTCGCACACTAACGAGTATCAAAAGGTAAAAAGATGAAAAAAGGTATTCACCCAAAACTAGTAGATTGTACTGTAACATGTGCATGTGGAAACAGCTTTGTAACAAAAAGCCAAAAACCAGAGATGAGAATCGATATCTGTAACGAGTGTCACCCATTCTTCACAGGTGAAGAGCGTATGGTTGATACTGCTGGACGTATTGAGAAATTCAAAGCACGTTACGGTAAAAAATAAGTACAATCACTTGTTAACCTTAGTTCCAACTCCGATTGGAAACATCGGCGATATGTCACTAAGAGCTATAGAAGCTCTTAGTGAAGCTGATATTCTACTTTGCGAAGATACTCGCGTCACCAAAAAACTCATCCATATTTTAAAAGAGCGTTACAACACTGCGTTTAAAGAAGATCAAGAATTTATCTCTTTGCATTCACACAATGAACAGGCTTTTGTTGAAAAATTAGAACCCTCTTTTTTTGAACAAAATGTTGTTTATGCAAGTGATGCAGGTATGCCTGGTGTGAGTGACCCTGGTCAGGTGCTTGTTTCTTACTGTATTGAAAATGCTGTAGCATATGATGTCCTTCCAGGAGCAAACGCAGTGCTTACCGCGTTTGTAGCAAGTGGATTTTGTCAAACGCAGCTACTCTTTTTTGGTTTTTTGGATCATAAAGGTAACTCTCGTAGTGCCGGGTTACAAAAAGCGCTCTTTAACGGTTTTACGACAGTGTTATATGAGTCTCCCCACCGACTTGAAAAACTGTTGATCGAAATTGCACAAGAAGCTCCAGAGCGGGAGATATTTTTGGCAAAAGAGCTTACCAAAAAGTATCAAAGATATTTCAGAGGTACTGCTGCTGAAGTAAAAGAGGCTATTGGTAAAAATATCAAAGGAGAGTGGGTCGTTGTACTCTCTCCAAGTCAAACGCAGTCTGAATCTGCCATCAGTGAAAAAGATATTTTAGCGCTTGATCTGCCGAAAAAAGTGCAGGCAAAGCTCATAAATAAAATAAGCGGCGAAAATATTAAAGAAATATATCAAAGATTATTACAAAAGTAAGCAGATAGACATCTTTTTTAGATAAAATACTTTCATGTTAATTTATGCAAAACAACCAATATACTATCTTATCAACCACTACCCTCAAAAAATCAAAAAACTCTATCTTGCAAAAGAGCTCGATAAAAAAGAGTACTCACGTCTTATGAAAATGGATTTTGAGATAAAACGTATTCCAAATGAAGCTGCTGTAAAGATGAGTAAAAATGCTAATCATCAGGGCTTTTTGGCAGAAGTAGAGGATTATCAACTTCATAACTATCAAACTTTTTTAGATAAAAAGTTCATACTGGTATTGGCAGGACTTACTGATGTCGGCAATATAGGAGCATTGATTCGCAGTGCTTATGCTCTTGGCGTTGATGCTGTTATTGTCACTGGTGTGAAACACCTCAATATAGAACCGATTCTACGTACTAGTACAGGGGCACTCTTTGATATGCCTTTGGCAGTCGAGCAAAATATTCACAATCTTTTAAATGATTTTAAGATGTCAGGTTTTGTCAGCTATGGTGCAGATATGGGTGGAGTAGATATTAGAGATGTAAAACCCGCACAAAAAAGAGTTTTGGTACTTGGTAATGAAGGTGAAGGTCTCTCATCAAGAGTGAGCTCGAAACTTGATACGATAGTCAGTATAAAAATGGCACATGACTTTGACTCTTTGAATGTCAGTGTGGCAGGTGGAATTTTAATGGAAAGGATGCGGTATGAGTGATGCACTTACAAAATTAAAAGATCTAGGTGCTCAAAAAATATATGAAGATACGCATATTCCAATAGGGCATGTGCAAGCTGTTTTGGATGAAGACTATGAAGCTTTGACACGTATACAGTTTCTTGGTTTCTTATCTATTTTAGAAAGAGATTACAATATTGATCTAGAAGATGTAAGGTCTCGTGCTATTGCATATTATGAAGAGCAGACAAGTTCACAGCCTCTTGCTGATGATGGTATCTTTGTTGTTCCAAGCAGACCAAAGAACTTTACACTTTTTTATATCATACTTGTTATTTTTATTTTTCTTGTAGCTCTTTATTATACCGTTGATGTCGCAAATCAAAAGAACAATGAAAATTTGGCAAAAGTACAACACAAAACATTGCCGGTAAAAGAAAACAATCTTACGAATGAAAATGAAGAATTGATTTCTACATCTGATGATAACTCGACACAATTGATGCAAGAGCAAACAGATGTCAATGATAGCAACGTAAGCAATGTAGCAGCAAAATTAGAGCCTTTGGAAATCCTCCCAAGATCAAGAGTCTGGTTAGGTTATATTGATGTTGCAACAGATAAAAAGTACCAAAAAACATTTTCAGATGAGCTGGATTTAGACCCTACCAAAGAGTGGATCTTTATTTTCGGACATGGATATGTTGATGTGATTGCCAATGATAAAAAGATACATTTTAGCGATAAGAAGACTTTACGATTGCATTATCAAAATGGTCAAGTGGATAAGATTACAGTTGATGAGTTCAAACAACTCAATAGAGGTCATAAGTGGTAGTTAAATCTTTTCTCACTATTTTACTGCTGTGTACTTTTTTTGTACAAAATATCTTTGCACAAGAGATCGGAGTGACAGAAGATGACCCTGTAACAGCTAAAATAAAGAGTTTTATCAGTGAAAAGGTCTATGATGATAATGAGGCTTTTATAAATGTGATCTTTGATCCAAAGTCAGCTTACTATACAAAAGACAGAGTTGATGCAGTTAAGATCGTGCAAACATTAAAGAACAATGGTCTGTTAAACCTTTTCTTTAAAGTACCGCAAGAGTTTACTCTCACATTTAAAACAAATGGTTCTCCCATATTTTTTGTCAGAATTATGGATGATGTCTTAAGTGGTATTGGTTATTTTCGATATGTGACAAGTGGTGCGCACTTGAATGAATCAGAGTTTTCATGGACAATCAACCTTACTTCTGAATATATGACAGATCCTCTTATTTTACAGAATGCGCTTCAAAAAAATGGCTGTGAAATTATTGATATATCTAAAGACAGTGCAAAAGCGTGGAGTTACATAATCGATATTAACAATGGTGAGCTCAATGTTCCTCTGCTTGAAGATCATAAGAAAGTACAACTTAAACGTTCTTTGTATGCACATTGGTTTAATGTATCGCAAATCAGGGGTCTTGAAGTACAAAGTTCACGACGTAACCATTGGTATCCATATATCAGCTACTATGATGCTTCTTTGCATTTGGTCAAATTACTTAAGCGTGACAGAGTCTATAAAACGATTTCATTGCTTATCCCTAAAAATGCAAAATATATGAAAATCTCTGATCTGTACACTCTGAAAAATCTAAGAGATGGACTTATCCTCTCTCCTCTGGGTGCAAGATAGCCATTGCAACACTAACTTAAGCTTTTGTTACCTTCTTCTAATATTTTTTTGCTAAAATAGCATTAATTATTTTAGAGGGCTGAAAATGTTTGATGAGTTTAAATTTAACCGAGTTGAGAGACTTCCCAAGTATGTTTTTGCGGAAGTAAATGAGATAAAAATGGCGGAGCGTCATGCAGGTAAAGATGTCATAGATTTTTCTATGGGTAATCCTGATGGTCCAACTCCAGAACATATAAGAAATAAACTTGTTGAATCTGCCCAAAAAACGAAAACACATGGCTACTCTACTTCAAAAGGTATTCCAAAACTCCTTCAGGCAATAGCAGACTGGTATGAACGTCGTTATGACTGTAAACTTGATCCACAGACCGAGTGTGTCGCAACTATGGGAAGTAAAGAGGGCTATGCTCACCTTACTTATGCCATTACCAATCCTGGTGACGTTGCAGTAGTTCCTGATCCTACTTATCCTATTCACGAGTACTCATTTATCTTGGCAGGTGGTAATGTCATTAAATTTGGCATAGAATTTGATGAACATTACAGACTGGATGAAGATAAGTTTTTTGCAAATTTGGAGAAGGTCTTTAAAGAGAGCTCCCCAAAACCAAAATATGTGCTTGTGAACTTTCCTCATAATCCTACGACAGCTACAGTTACTCCAGAGTTTTACGAACGCTTGGTCGCAATGGCAAAAGAGAAACGTTTTTATGTGATCTCTGACATTGCTTATGGTGATATAACTTTTGATGGATATAAAACACCGTCGATAATGCAGGTAAAAGGTGCAAAAGATGTTGCAGTTGAATCTTTTACATTAAGTAAGTCATATAACATGGCAGGTTGGCGTGTTGGATTCTTTGTTGGTAATCCTAAGCTTATCGGTGCATTGCAAAAGATAAAATCATGGTTGGATTATGGAATGTTCACTCCTATTCAGGTTGCCGCTACGGTAGCTCTCAATGGAGACCAGCAGTGCGTAAAAGACATTACAGATAAATATAATCATCGTCAAGAGGTCTTAATAGAAGCCTTTGATCGCGCAGGATGGCATATACAGAAGAATGAAGCGACAATGTTCAGCTGGGCTAAGATTCCTGAATGTGCTGCACATTTAGGTTCTTTGGAATTTTCTAAACGTTTACTTACTGAAGCTGGTGTGGCTGTAGCTCCAGGTATTGGTTTTGGAGAATATGGTGAGGGATATGTTCGTATTGCTCTCATTGAAAATGATAATCGTATTCGTCAAGCAGCCAGAAATATAAAAGAGTTTTTAAAGCAGTTTGATGGCTGCAATGATAAGGGTAAAAAATAATATGATAAAAGTTGGAATCATTGGTGTAGGAACTGTCGGAACAAGTGTTGCAAATATCTTAAAAGAGAATGCAGATGTGATCAGTGCTCGTGCGGGTGTAGATATTGTTGTAAAAAGTGGTGTAGTTAGAAATCTTTCTAAAGATAGAGGGCTTGACATTATTTTAACTGATAATGTAGATGATATCTTAAATGATGATGAGATAGATATTGTAGTGGAACTTATGGGTGGAGTTGAAGAGCCTTATGAGGTTGTCAAACGTGCACTCAAATCTGGAAAAGCAGTTGTGACGGCAAATAAAGCACTGCTTGCATATCATAGATATGAGCTACAGGAGATCGCAAAAGATATTGCGTTTGAGTTTGAGGCTTCTGTCGCTGGTGGTATTCCTATTATTACAGCACTTCGAGACGGACTCTCTGCAAACCATATTGAATCTATTATGGGTATCATGAACGGTACTTGTAATTATATGATGACAGAGATGACAAATAACGGTGTTTCTTATGATGCAATCCTTCAAGAAGCGCAGGATCTTGGCTATGCAGAGGCCGATCCGACCTTTGATGTCGGTGGGTATGACGCTGCGCACAAACTGCTGATCTTAGCTTCGATCGCTTATGGAATAGATGCAAAACCAGAAGATATCCTGATCGAAGGAATTGAGAATGTCAATTCTGAAGATATAGCATTTGCCAAAGAATTCGGTTATGCAATTAAACTTCTTGCAATTGCAAAAAAAGATAAAAATGAAGTAGAGTTACGTGTGCATGCGGCTTTGATCAAAAAAGATGAGATGATCGCAAAGATAGATGGTGTGATGAATGGTGTCAGTGTTGTTGGCGATAAAGTGGGTGAGACACTCTACTATGGTGCTGGCGCTGGTGGAGATGCAACGGCTTCTGCCGTTGTGGCAAACATCATCGATATAGCAAGAAGTGGTAAATCAACTCCGATGCTTGGATTTAACCGTCCAATGGAAGGAAATGCTTTAACACTCAAGTCAAGTGATGCTATCGAATCAAAATATTATCTTCGTATCAATGTAAATGATAAAGCGGGAGTGCTTGCTCAACTCTCTAAAATATTTGAAGAGTACAATATCTCAATTGAGACAATGTTGCAGCGTTCAAGTGAAAATGAGAGTGCTAATTTACTTATTTCAACACATATTGCAGTAGAAAAAAATGTCAAAAATTTGATAAATGACATAGAAAAGTTAACATTTGTAAATGGAAGACCTGCTATGATTAGGATAATTTAATTTCCTAGGAGCATCCCATCTACTCTAAAAAAATTACATATATAACTGCGTTTACCGCCCTTGTATTAGGCTTTACAGCGTGTGGGGAAGGTGCTAACTCTCCCTCAAAATCTACGGATACAACTTCAAAATACAGCATTAGTTACAAAGGTTTGTCGTACTATGACAAGGAAATGCCTGTAGGTAATTATAAATTATCACCTTTAAGTGATAGTGCATTCAATGCCCTAAAAGAGGATGAAAAATTACTTGTTGCAGATAAACTTTTAAGTACACTCTTCTTCTCATATCCTTTACCTCAATTAAAAGAAAAAATAGATTCTGGAAGATTTATAAGTTCTGTTGAAAATGGGCTTAAAAAGAAATCTACGAATATTTCTCAGTTAGAATCAGAGATATTAGATGAGAAGAAATTTTACAGACCAAACGGACAAAAAGAGACAATAGATATATTGTCAAGATTTTATGCTGCTAAAAAGCTCGATAGATATTTTTTTGATAACTGGGTCGCATATATTCTTACCCAAACCATTATGTTCTCTCCAGCTTATGAACTAGACTCAAGTCATGTTCCAAATATTGCAAGTGTCTATAATAGACTTGTCACTCTATTAGAAGATGATGCAAGTATGCGTTTTATTACATATATACATATGTCAAGTGAAGATAACTGGAGAAGATTTCGCAGTCCTGAAGATAATGGCCGGGAAATGCTGGAGATCTTTACATTTGATGGAGATGATGCTGATGTCCCAATTGCTGCAACAGCTCTTCAAAACTGGAAGCTGGATCGTGACAATGATACTTTAGTCGTTGGACTCAATGCAAACACAAAGCCTTTATCTCTTTTTGGTACGACTATTTATAATGGAGATGATTTTTACAGAGAACTTGTTAAATCGAAAGAGTTTACCTATGGTTCTGTAAAAAGATTGGTACAGTTCTTCTTTACCGATGATACTGCAGCACAAGTGAAGTCAATTACAAAGACAATCATATCTTCAAATCCTCAAACATGGCAGGGAATTTTGAAACAGATAGTCTTTTCAAAAGAGTATCTTCTCTATACATCCAGACCTAAAAGTGCTGAAGAAGAGTTTTATTCATTATCAAAGAAAATTAATTTTAAAACAAATAAATATGCTATCTATACCTTAAAGAGTCGGATGGATGCGATGCATCAGGCAAGTATGAAATATAAGTTAGGAAAGCTTGAACGAGTTCCTCTTGATACACTTTCATTTGCAAATTACAGTAAATATCTACGAGAAGAGATCCTGTTGCGCCATTCTAATCCTGCGTATGCAGATGATTACAGTGATTGGAGAAGACAGGGATGGAGTGATAGTTTTACATCGATGGATAATTTTGAAATTGTGAATGATAAACCTATCGCGACTCTGCATAACTATATCAACTATCTTTTTCAGGCGACAATCGCTCGAGATGTAAGACAAGATGAACTGAATATGTTTGACAGTTTAATGGTAGAAGAGAAAGATGGTGTGAAAAATCTTATCTCTTTTTATGATATTTTGGATTATCGTTTGGATAAAAATGGGAAAAGATATGGTGAACAATATAAATTGTATGACACGTTGATAGTCCTTGACTATATCAACAGACTCGAAGATCCATATATATTTAAGAAGGTGAAATAAGATGCAAAGAAGAAGTTTTATAAAGTTATCATTTGCGGCTTCAGCCTCTTTGGCTCTGCCAACTCTATCATCTGCTTCAAGTGTAGATTACTCACAGGTAACATTTGACAAGAGTACCTATGAAGATAATGATGCGCAGGTGATTATGGTCTATCTTTATGGTGGAGCAAGCCAGTTAGCAGGCAATTTAACGAATCTAGATGAGATAGAAGAGAAATCTCAAAGCTCTTATGAGAGTTATTTTAGAGGTATCACAAAAACTGCCAATAATTTTTGGCAAGAAGCTGGTGGAACCTATATGGAAGATATGGTGGCCGATGGGGATATGACGGTTTTTAGAACCTGTTTTTCTCAAGTACGGGAAAATCACAATAATAAATCTCATGGCTCATGTACAAATCAGAATCAAAAAGGTTCTTTCGATGAATCTCGTGCAGGAATCGTTACAAATATGACGAAAATACTTTCAGATGCTGCTGTGATTGATGAAAACAGTGTTATGCCATTTGTGACGATGGAGGGAGATTCAAACTTCTATGCACCGGGAAGTACTACTGTACCAAGTTACTTAAAAGCAGTGGGCTTGAATGAGAATTTGGATAATCCTTATAAGAGATATGTCCGTTACTGGTATGAATATACTAGTGAAGAGAGACAGATAGATGGATATAATGACAACAACTCTTCTGGATTTGATCCTGCATTTAACACTGCAATGAATAAAATGGCACAAACTAAGAACAGAAATAAAAAGATCCATGATGCCTTTGCCAAGAGAGAACCTTTAAGTAATTTTATTAAAAGTATTTCAAATGCACAGACCCCTGATTTAGGAGATGACGCATATCCTACACGCAGTACTTTCGCAAAAAGAATGGAAGCTTCTATTAAAGTACTTGCAAATAATCCCGATACAAAAGTATTGACAATGAATACTGGGGGTCTTGGTGGCTGGGATGATCATAATGACGCTAGAGAATATGTTACAAGATCAGAAAATCTTTTTAAAACACTCAAGTCGGCTATGGCTCATCTTAAAGCGTTGAAAAAAGATAACAATATAGCTATTATGGTGTTTGCAGAATTTGGTAGAAATGTAAATCTTAACTCTGCACTTGGCTGGGATCATGGAAACTTACAAAACTTCTATGTGCTTGGTGGAAAGAAATACTTTACACATCGTGGTGTAGTGGGTGAAACTGTTTTAGATGCTACAGGCTCGGTAAACAGGCTCTATATGAAACCAAAAGAGGGTAGCGAAGAGTATGAACATTTAAGTATTGCAGCAACTTTTTATAAGGTTTTTGGTATTACGAATCCTGGTGTATTAACGGGAGGTTATGGGGCTGTAAATCTTTAAATGAAGATTCTCATTACCGGTGCGAGTTCAGGTCTTGGAGCTGAATTTGCACGTCAGTATGCTAATGTAGAAAATGAGCTAATTCTCTTGGCTCGTAGAGAAGAGAAACTGCGTTTACTTCAAAATGAACTTCAAACAAAATGTAAAAGTATCACACTCATTGTTGTTGATGTAGGTGATTTCGAACTTTTACAGTCAAAAATAGGGCAGATAGCCGATGTCGATATGGTAATCCTAAACGCAGGTATCTCTCTTGGACACTCAAACGCAGTGCCTACCATTGCTGCGTTTAAAGAGTTATATGATGTCAATCTCCTTGCAAATCATGCTATTTTAGAGATATTATTGCCTCGTATGCAGGCTAAACGCAGTGGTAAAATAGTATTTATCTCTTCACTTTCTTCGCTTTTTACAATGCCTAGCGCAAAAGTCTATGCTTCTTCAAAACGTGCTTTGAATGCTTATGCTGAGGGTATTCGTTATGAATATGCAAAAGATAATATCAAGGTCATCACTATTTTGCCAGGCTTTATAAAAAGTGAACTGACGGATAAAAATGAGTTTAAGATGCCTTTTCTGCTAGAGACCGAGGAAGGTGTTAAGCGGATGAAAAATGCGATAGATAAAAGCAAAGAATTTTATGCTTTTCCACTTCGATTTTATCTTATTATTAAAGTATTGAACCTCCTGCCTTCTCGTGTTATTCAAAAGATCGTTGAGAGTTTTTAAAGCTAAATAGTTATAAACTGTTTGTAGAAGATATTTTACAAAAGGAGTTTATGATGATTAAAGTGCTTAATGATATGGGTGATGATATTATTGGGTTTGAACTCAGTGGTGTCGTAACAGGTGATGATTATGAACAAATCTTGATTCCTGCAATAAAAGAGAAGCTTACAACAAATGAGAAGCTAAAAGTTCTTTATCATGTAGGAAATGATTTTGATTCATACGAGTTCAAGGCAATGCTTGATGATGCAATGGCTGGTATGGAGTTCTTTGGTAACTGGGAAAAAATCGCAGTTGTTAGTGATGTAGAGTGGATAATCAATGCTGTGAAGATATTTGCTTTTATGGTTCCCTCTAAGGTACGGACTTTTACTAATAAGCAGATAGAAGAGGCGAAGGCTTGGTTAAAAGAAGAGAAAGTATTAACGCCCAAGCTGCAAATCCTTTTAGATGAGAAAACAAAAATAGCTATTTTAGAACCAAAAGAAGAACTTAGTAAAGATGATTTTATATATGCGAACTCTTTAATAGATCCATTTATCTCCAAAGTCGGAAAACTCAACGGCATAATTATTTATACGAAAGATTTTCCCGGATGGAGTTCATTCTCAGCATTTTTAGAACATATGGAGTTTATAAAAGATCATCATAAGCAGATCAAAAAGCTTGCTTTTGTAACAGACTCTTTTGTTGGAGAAATGGCTGAACGGGTGGGGAGTCATTTTGTAAGTGCTGAAGTGAAGGATTTTGATTTTACTGCATTGAATGAGGCAAAAAACTGGATATTAGAGGATAATTAACTAAACGAACAGCATACTTAAAACTAATACAAAACCTATGAGTGCAATAAAAAGAGCAAGTACAAGGTAGATGGTCTTATCTGTATTTATCTCTTTATGTTGCAGATGTTTAATCCATGAGACATAGTAACGGTAGGTATACAAAGAGAGGATAATGCCGGCAGAGACGATGGCAATACCTAAATAGTTGTAAAAAGAGATATGGGCTAACTGCGGAATATGTGCTTTGTCACTTCCTTTGATCTCAGCTGCAATAATATGTAAAAAAAGCTCAAATTTTTCGACGATAAATCCTAAAATGATAAGAGATATGGATGTTCCGATAAGTGCAGTGGTGGCTCTCTCTACAGCCATCAAATCTTTGGGATCGATCTGCTGGACGGATTCCGATTTATCATCTATAGTATACATATATGAACCCTTTATCTTAGATAGTGCTAAATAATACTCTAAGATTACTTAAATATTTCATCTACTTAGATTTTATTTAACATTTCTATTTTTGCATCTGCTTCCATCAGCTTTAAGTCAAAGAGTTGTAAACTATCTTACTGAAAAATAGAGCGGTGGTTAAGGGTAGAGAAATGGAAAATATAGAGACGATAGATAGCGTATGTACCTACTGTGGTGTCGGATGTGATATAGCTGCACATGTTGATGTAAAAGAGAACAAAATCAAAAAGATTTTTGCTCATCCTGATGGAGTGGTCTCGCAAGGGAAGCTTTGTATCAAGGGTAAGTATGGTTTTGATTTTGTTGATGCTGATGACAGACTCCGTATCCCCCGTATACGTAAAAGTTTCTTAGAAAAAAATCCTGATATTAAAGAAGCAGTGCGCTCTGCACTAGTGGATCTTGACGATACATGGTATGAGTGTGATCTAGATGCAGCAACTACGGCATGTGCGATGAAACTCAAAGAGATCCAAGCGAATTACGGACGAAAAGCTGTAGCTTCCATTGGTGGTGCTCGTACTTCTTGTGAGTCTTCTTATCTCTTTCAAAAATTTACCCGTCATACACTCAACTCTCCTCATGTCGATAACTGTGCCCGTGTTTGTCACTCTCCATCTCTAAAAGGAATGCGTGCAACCATCGGTGAGGGTGCTGCAACGAACCCTTACAATGACATCTATAATGCTGAATTTATGATAGTCATCGGCTCAAATACAACAGAAGCACACCCTATCATTGCCAACAGAATTTTGGATGTGGCACGTGAAAACGATAATTTGGCCGTATTTGATGTGCGAGAGATAAAACTGCACCGTTTTGCAAAGTATAAAGCGATCATGCCACATGAAGCTAATTTACTCATACTTAATATGCTTGCATATGTCATCATCGATGAAGAGCTTTATGATGAGAGTTTTATTGAAGACAGAACAAAAGGGTTCGCTGCGTTTAAAGAGAAGATCATAAATGATCCTTATGCTAATCCAGACTACTTTAATGAGATAAAAGGGTATGAGTATCTCTCAAAAATGGTACGTAAGGTTGCGCGTGAGTACGCACTGAAAAAATCAATGATCTTTTGGGGACTCGGAATTACTGAACACCTAGATGGATCTTATGCAGTTATGGCGATTACACATCTCTCTTTGATGACAGGCAATATTGGAAAACCGGGAACCGGTCTTATGCCGCTTCGTGGACAAAATAATGTACAAGGTACTTGTGATATGGGAATGCTGCCTTATTATGATCCTGATTATCAAGAACCCAAAGAGGTTGGATTGATGACACCGCAGCTTGTGGATGAGATGATAGAGGGACGTTTAAAAGCGGTGCTGAACATTGGCGAAGATCTTACTCATATCCATCCAAATCTTAATAAAATAGACCGTGCATTTGAGGAACTTGAACTTCTTTTTGTACAAGAGCTCTTTATGACAGATGTAGCAAATCGTGCGGATATCGTTGTGGGTGTCAAATCTGCCTATGAAAAAACGGGTGTATATGTAAACGCAATGCGTCGTCTGCATCTCTCTCAACCACTTGTAAAATCAGACCTGCCGGATGACTGGGAAGTACTACAGATACTTGACAACAAAATGGGTGGTAGTGCGAACTATAAGAGTTCAAAAGAGGTATGGCAAGAGGTTCAGCGTGTTGCCTACAGACGTTTTAGCGGTGCTGACTATCACAGACTTGAAAAACACCGTAAACGTGGTCTGCAATGGCCTGTTCATACTGAAGATACACCGATTCTGCATCAACTAGACTTTAGAACAGATGATGGATACGGACGTTTTGTATATCATCAGTATAAACTGCGTGGTATGATAGAAGAGATAGTCAATGATAAGCTTAACGGCTATCATTTAACCACAGGACGTACACTTGCTCACTACAATAATGCAGCACAGACCAAACGCAGTGAGAAGCTAAACAATAGATACGATGAAGATATTTTACTGGTTTGTGAAGAAGATGCAGCTGCGTTTACAAGTGAGAAAGTAATACTCAAAAGCGCGTTCGGACAAACAAATCCTTTAACGGTAAAGATTACTGATAAAGTAGAGCCAAAAACTCTCTTCGCAACTTTTCATCATGCTTCAAGCCGTATCAATGCGCTCTTTGGAGATGCAAGAGATGAACTTATCTTAACTGCTGCGTTTAAGAGTATTAAGGTTGAGGTGATTAACCTCTAATTACTCCTCCATAGCCGGAGGTTGGGGAAGTTTGTAGTATTTATGGTTGAGGTACCTGCTGACACCGTAGATATCCTCTTCAAACCATCCTGCATGTGTGTTTGTTGCACAGGCTTGGACACTTTTATTGAGTTTTGTGAAATCATTTACTTTTTCTTTACGGACTTGAAAGTCATTTGTGTTGTGGCATCGCATACATTTTGCCTGCGCAAAAAGTTCTTTTGCATTATGGTGCTCTGTAGCATTTAAAAGAGTAGAAATGAGCAGTAACAAAGTTACTTGAAAAATAGGTAAAGACATAATAACACCTCCTTCTCTCTTTGTGTGTTCTCTAATTATAATAAATTGTTATAAAATATTTTCATGTAATTTTATTGTGATAAAACATTTATGATACAATTAAGAATATAAAAGAGGGAAGATGAGCAGAGAAAAAGGAAATTATGCTGAAGATCTTGCATCTTCATATCTTGAAGAGTCGGGTTTTATTGTTGTAGTACGTAATTTTTATTCACGTTTTGGTGAGCTTGATATTATTGCTGAGAAGGAAGATGTATTACATTTTGTTGAGGTAAAGAGCGCCGAGGATTATGAAAAGGCGATTCAAAACATTACACCAAAGAAACTCTCTCGTATAATTAAAACAGCTCAAGTATATATGAAAAAAAATGCTTATGATGGTGATTACAGTTTTGATGCGCTCATTGTAACACCTCAGGCAATAGAACTGCTGGAAAATATCACGCTTTAAATTTAAAGTGTTTGGATAAGTTGATCGATATAAGTAATACTTTGTGGTCTTGCAAAATAGTATCCTTGGTATTTATAACATCCTAAAGATCTTAAAAGCTCAAAATCTTCTTCTGTTTCAACTCCTTCTGCAATAATATCCATTTCAAAACCATGGCTGAGTTCGATTATACTCTTTACAATTGCTTTGTCTTTATTATTGTTTAGCATATTCATTACAAAAGATTGGTCGATTTTTATTTGACTAAGAGGAAGGTTTTTGAGATAAGATAATGAAGAGTATCCTGTGCCAAAATCATCCATAGCAAGGGCAATATTTAAATGTTTGAGAGCTTTCATCTTTTGGATTACATCGTGCATATTATTGACTAGCATAGATTCAACAAGTTCAATTTTAAGATTTTTATACGCGATATCGTTTTTTTCTACATTTTCTATGATATCAGAAACAAAATTTTCTTGTTCAAACTGCTTTGCACTGACATTCACAGCCAATACCCAGTGAGCAGTTTTTGGATTTTGTTTCCATTTAGCCAACTGTCTGCACGACTCTTCGACCACCCATGAACCAATAGGTAGAATAAGACCTGTCTTTTCTGCGATAGGGATAAAACTATTTGGTGGAATGATACCTTTTGTAGGATGTATCCAACGAATGAGAGCTTCAGCACCGATAATGTGTTTTTTATCATTATATTGGAGTTGATAGTAGAGTACAAATTCTTTATTTTTAATAGCGTCTAAAAGTTCACTGTAGAGATCTATATGTTGTAGATTGCTCTTTTCGATCTCTTTATCAAAATAAGCAAAAGGAATATCTTGTTCTTTTGCTAATTGCAGTGCTGCATCGGCTTGTTTTAAAATTATATTGGCATCTTTTATAGTGTTGTTATAAAAGTTAATGCCGACTCTACTGATTATATTGATGGATTTATCTTTGATAGTATATTCTTGATTGATTATTGTAATAATGTACTCAGCAGTAGTTTTACTAAAAGCTATCCCTTTTTCTCTGTCGCTGTTTATATTTCTATAACAGAGAATAAATTCATCAATACCGATCTTGGCAATAAAGTCACTCTCTTTAAACTCTTTTTGTAGACGTTGTGCTATCTCTTTTAAAACGAGATCACCATACTCATGTCCATAGACATCATTGATGATTTTAAAGTTTTTAATATCAATGCAAAAGAGCAAATGCCAATCTGTACTTGTGTCTTTATCTATCTTCGCTTGCATACTCTTCACAAAGAGCTCTTTGTTCGCCAGACCTGTAAGTGGATCGTACTGCATAAGATAATGGAGCTTTTTCTCTGTCTCTTTTTGTTTGGTGAGGTCTGTAAAAGAGAGAACATAATGGGTAGTTTGATCTGTATCATCAACTACTTTTTGTATAACAAGTTTTTCACAAAAGAGCGTTTTGTTTTTCTTTTGATTTTTAATCTCGCCACTCCAATAACCTTTTGTCTCTAGATCTTTGAGAATCTCTTGGTATATTTCTGACTCTTTATTATATTGTAAGACGGGTGGTAAATCCCCTTGAATATCTTCAAGTACATACTGGGTCATATTGGTAAAGGCTTGATTGACTTTAATGACTTTTTTGTCTTGATCGGTGATAATGATGGCATCTTCTGTGTTAAATGCGACAGCAGCAATCTTTTGCTCTTTTGTTGCTTCTTGAATTCTTTGAAGCATAAGATTGACTTCTTGATATAGTTTTCCATACTCATTATTCTGCGTGATGGAGATCTCTTTGTATCGAGATTGTGTAAGATCTATTTGTTCCAAAAAGTCTACAAGTCTTACGATGGGTTTTGTGAATTTTAGAGCATAATATTTTGCAAGGAAGTAAGCTGTTACAATCATTAAAATATAGAGTAAAAGAAGTAAGGGTAAATCTTTAAGAACAAGATCTTGAAGTGTTTCAATATAAATATTGAATACAACATTTCCAAGGTCAGTTCCTGCATATGTAGCTGGTATATGAAACGTAAGTAATTTTTTTGAATTCTCTGGACTCTTTGTTTTGTTATATCTGTAAATAGCTGTATTGTCCTTTGTGTATATGGTTATAGAGTCAATGGAGTTGAATGAACGCAGTTTTGTTGTGATGTCTGCTGCTGTAGAGACATCCTTGAGCAGTATAAGTTTCGCAAAATCCTGTCCTAGAACATGACTGATGGTAAAGGCCAACTGTTTTTTTTCTTTTTCTTGATTATGTATGTACCATATTGCAAATATACTATATGCTATTAAATAGGTTAAGCTTGTGATCAATAGAATGATTTTCAAAAGTTTCTTTTGTATGGAACCGCTATATTTTACTTTATCCATGATCTGTATCCATACTTTTATTTTTCTATTGGAAGGCTGGGGTTATTTCCCCACTCTAACCACGAACCATCATAAACGGAAGCTTTATAACCTAATTGTTGCAAAATTAAAAAATTGAGTGCTGCATCTGCACCATCTTCACAATATAAAATTATTTTTTTATTTTTTGGTAAATTTTTATAAAGTTGTTTCAGTTTCTTAAAGTCATGAATACGACTTCCTTTTTTTGTAATAATATAGTTTGCTGAAGCAGGATAATTCAAAGCTGTAGGAATATGTCCAAATCGTTTTGCATGTGATTTTTCACCGCTATAAAATTTTTTTGGTCTACCGTCTATAATTGTTTTTTTGCCAATGGAGACAAGTGTGCTGAGCTGTGTTTCTATTTTTGAATTATTTACTTTTGGAACAAAGTTCGTCTTTTTTGGAACATATGTTTTTGTAGTGATCGGTAGAGTGTTTTTCTTCCAGTTTCCATACCCTTTTTTTAAAATCCCTACTTTGTCATGACCCAATACTTCACTGATCCAGTAAAATCTAGCGGCCCAAATAGGTGATCTGTTCCCATAAACGACAATCAGACTTTGATCGTCTATTCCTGCATTACTAAAAAGAGTTTGAAGTTTATCTAATTTTGGAATCATATAGTTTTTGTCAAAAAGATCTTGAAACACAGGCATATTTATAGCTTGTTTAAGATGAGCCTTTTGAAATGTAGTTTTATCCCGTACATCAATAATAACGAGATGTTTATTATTGTAGTTTTGTTGTAACCAATGCAACGGAACAATTGCTGGTATAGTCGTATTTGTCTCTCTTGAAAAAAGTGATATGCTCAATACTGCAGTTATAAGGAAAAGTTTGGTTATAAACATGATAATTCATCCTCCCCTTATACTTGATTGTATCTAAAGTTTTAATTTTCTTTACTTAAATCTGCCTCATCTAACACAGTAAAAAACCCTGCTGGTTCTAAAACACCAAATGTGGAGAATAAGATCTTACCGTTCTCATCGAGAAAATAGTGGCGTGGTGCACCGAACTTTTCAAACTTATCAGGAATGGTATGTTGATCACGTGAGAGATAAATAAGTACATAATCTTTATGGAGTCTATCCATTACTCTCTTTTGTGAGAGTGTCTTTTCTTTAAATATTTTACAAAATTTGCACTTGTCCGCACCGATGAAGAGGTAGATGTTCTTATGCTCTTTTTGGGCAAGTTTGACTCCCGTATCGTAGTTATGGATCCAAGAATCTGTTTCATAGGAAAAAAGAGATGTTATAAAGAGTAGGCTGAGTAAGAGTGTTTTCATGTCCTAATTATAATGCATTAGATTTAAGATGATATAATATTTTAAGAGTAAAAAAAAGTTTTTTAGGAAAGAAAGATGCAAGAAGCAAAGATATTTTTTGGCTCAAGCGAGGCAAGCAAAGAGAATGTAAGTGATAGAATATCTCCGTTTACTGGAGAAGTTGTTTCGTGTGCTCCTGTGTGTAATGAAGAAGATGCAAAAAAAGCACTCAAAATCGCACAAGAAGCAGCCAAGTTCGCAAAAAAATCAACCTTGGCACAACGCTGTGCATGGCTGCTGGATGTTGCGAAGAAGCTTGGTGAGCAAAAAGAGGATATAGCCCGTACTATCACAGATGAAGTGGGTAAACCTATCACATATGCACGTATTGAAGTTGAGCGTTGTATAGAGACCATCACACTCTCTGCAGAGACGATGCGTACGATGGCTGGGGAGACGATCAACACAGATGCTTTTGCCTCTGGTAAAAAAACGATGGCATTCTTCCGTCGTGAACCGGTAGGTGTAGTCGTTGCTATTACGCCGTTTAATTTTCCACTCAATCTTGTAGCACATAAACTCGGACCCGCACTTGTAGCAGGAAACGCAGTGGTACTTAAACCTACTCCAGAAGCACCTCTTACAGCTTATAAATTTGCAAAGCTCTTTATCGAGAGTGATTATGCGATTCCTGATGCACTCTCTGTTGTTTATGGAGATGCGGAGGTCGGTTCTGCGCTTATCACTTCGGATATTCCACGTGTGATCAGTTTTACGGGCTCGGTGCCTGTTGGAAATATCATTACAAAAAATGCAGGTATTAAAAAAGTAGGGCTTGAGCTTGGAGGAAACGCAGCGACATTTATAGAAAAGTCAGCTGATCTTGCACTTGCTGCTACAAAATGTGCATTAGGTGCATTTGTAAACTCTGGTCAGGTTTGCATATCTCTGCAACGTATCTATGTTGAAGCAGATATCTATGATGAATTTGCAGAGCTTATGGCACGTGCTACGAAAAAACTTAAAGTGGGAAGTCCTTATGATGATGATACATTTATGGGACCGCTCATTGATGATGAAGCGTGTGTACGTGCTATGAGCTGGGTCGAGTCTGCCATCGGCGAGGGTGCTATTCCACTACTTGTGCCACGTATTGAGGGAAGAGTCTTCCATCCTTGTGTCATGGCAAATGTACGTGATGATATGGCGATAGTGTGCGAAGAGGTCTTTGCTCCTATTGTTTCTCTTGTCAAAGTGGATTCATTTGATGATGCCATAGAGAGAATGAACGATTCGCCATATGGATTACAGTTTTCGATCTTTACAAATGATCTGACTCTTATGAACAGAGCGATCGATGAACTTGAAGCGGGTGGTATTGTCATTAATGATATGCCGACACTGCGTTTTGACATTCAGCCTTATGGTGGTGTAAAACTCTCAGGTGTCGGTC
>Ga0256828_1000282_pt1 | contig 35412 bp, 42 predicted proteins | sample CV88metaG_FD_185993 | JGI IMG/M metagenome (GOLD analysis project Ga0256828, IMG submission 185993) | Hydrothermal vent microbial communities from East Pacific Rise, Pacific Ocean - CV88 | ecosystem: Environmental > Aquatic > Marine > Hydrothermal vents | place: Pacific Ocean: East Pacific Rise...
TTCCTATACAATATTGATAACTATCCCCTCTGAAGTCCGCCTCTCTGAAGTTCGCCTCGCTGAAGTCCGCCCCTCTGAAGTCCGCCTCGATGAAGTTCGCCTCGCTGAAGTTCGCCTCGCTGAAGTCCGCCCATCTGAAGTCCGCCCATCTGAAGTTCGCCCCTCTGAAGTTCGCCTCGCTGAAGTTCGCCCCTCTGAAGTTCGCCTCGATGAAGTTCGCCTCGATGAAGTTCGCCTCGCTGAAGTCCGCCCATCTGAAGTTCGCCTCGATGAAGTTCGCCTCGCTGAAGTCCGCCCTATATAAAGATACTTTAGCTTTAAGCGCTCCTTTTAATAAATCAGCCCAAGAACTGCACTCTAATTCAAATATAACCTCTTGCGTATCCCATCTTTTTAATTTCATTGTTTTTCCTTAAAATATTTTCTCATTTTACTAACTCTTTTTTCATAGTATTCACTATCTTTTTTGCAGCTCATAGTCTGTTCCTCCACATAATAAAGCGGCATCTATACATTGCAGCAACTCTCTTTAGTCTCCATGTAGTCATAAGAAACTCTGTTTTAATGTTTTGCATAAAGTTTTTCATTTTTTGTATCTCTTTTCCATTGTTACAAACATAAAAATAATTTGTGCAAATATCCAAATCATAAATGCAGATATAATTGAATTGCTAATATTTTCCATTACGCACTCAAATCAAGATGATAATCAGCAGCACTTCTTTTCATTGCCATTGTCTTAATTCGCTCATCTTTAATACTAATGCTTATTTTCATATCTGCTATTGTTTTGTTTAGCCTATTTATCTCCGCATCTTTTGATCGTGACTCTCTTATGAGACGCTGCAACTCATCTGCATTTACCTCTACACGCTCATCTTTTTTAAAGAAGTGAGCTAAAAACTCATTTGTGTTAAATTTAAGCATTTTTTTTTCCACAATTTTTAGTGTAATTTCTACATCTTTTATAAACCTTGCTACTTCACCTGCTGTTGCATCTGGCTTCGTATCAAGATAGACTTTTGTAAGGAGATTTATTTTTTTTATACTCATGTTTTTGTCCTCTTTTGTATTGATTTTTAACCGGCTGCCACCGGCAACTGTTTCCTTTAAGCTAAAGAGCTTACAGAGCTTCCCAAAGGCTAACTCACTACCTGTATAATAGTTTTGTATCTTCATAAAGGAGTCTGTGGACCAATATGAGAAAGCCCATTGAGTGACTTTATGGGAAGCTTTGTAAACTCTCTAAAAAGTACACAAGCGACTCTGCTCATCGGTAACTACCCGAATTTAAGCGTTAGTGAACGCATTGCCGTTCTACTTGTGTACTTTTATGAAAGTTTTATTGTGTTTCATAATGAAGCATAGTTGAGAGTAGTTGTATGGGAAAAGTGTACTTTTTATTCTTTTGTGGTATACTTCACACAAGGCATGCCTAATCTTTAGCTTGTCTAATCTAATTCTAAGTTAGCTATTAGTGCGTAGATATTGAGTGTTCCGACAGTGTGGTAGCTGTCTGACCTCCAAATAGAAATATGTGTTAAGCTCAGTTACTCCGGTAGCTGGGCTTTTTTTTTGCCAATTTTTTTGTGATTATAGAGATGCGGAAATACCTGTACCCATTCCGAACACAGAAGTTAAGTGCATCATCGCTGATAATACTGCACCTTTCAGGTGTGGGAATGTAGGTCATTGCAAAGAGGTAACACACACATATTTCTACAAAGGAGGTGCATTATGGAACACGTAATAGGCTACACACTAATAGCGTTTATCTACATAATCCTTGCATACATTGAGTATGCACACTAGCTAACTTATGAGAGTAAGAGCCTACCACCTCTTGCTCTCTACTACTATCAACTATGCTTCATTCATCCATAACCTCGCTTGATAGGTTAGTGGGTATCTACTTTAACAAGTGCCAATCCTGCGTGGCACATCTATAAGTCAATTCCTAAAAGCTTTGCTTGAAACAATTATCATCAAGCCTCAATATCTATGCGTATTGCTATCGCCTTCACTTTTAGGAACTCAAAACAAAGTTAAGCTAAAAAGCTGTTTTTTTGTTTTGTTGATACAATGTTACCGATATGGAAATAAAAGTAAGCTTAATTTGTTACCTAAATGGTAATTTATGATATAATTCTTTTTGTAATTAACGAAATATGTATTATTGTGAGTTTAGGTATAATTATGAAAAAAGGATTTTTATGAAAGTTTTATTAGTGTTATTTGTTTTGTATAGTAGTTTGCTATCATGTGATTTAAAGAGAGGATATACAGGGTACTGGTCTATGAGTTGGGAAAAGGGCACAGGAGATGTTAAGATGTATATAACATTAAGAGAAAAAGATGGTGGAAATATTATTTATTCAGCAGTCTTCTTAGAAAATCGTGATGTTAAAATTGAAAAGAATGGAGATAGAATTACATTATATTTTGGAAAATCAATTTTCGGATATGATAGGGAGAATAATAAGCCAATTTATTATGATGTAGTTTTCAATGGCACTGTTAGTGATGATTGTAACAAGATAGACTTAAAAGCTGATCTTGGCGATGGTAAAAGTATTAATATGTGGTTTGACTACAATGAAACATATCAATCATTGACAACTTGGAAGTATAGATAATTTTAAGTTAATTGCTCAATAATTCTAAATCATCACAACCGACAAAAAGTGACTTACAGTTTCTTTTGTCTTTTATAATTCTCTCATACTCTCTATGTTTTCCTATCCAGGAGGCTATGTATATAGTCTCATCTTCACACTCTTTTACACTTATGAGTATTCTTACTTGTGTTTGTGGAAGTACTGTGATAGATATGATAGTGTATGCTTTTTTACAGGATATTTTATGTGGTCTTATATCTTTATTTTTTGGATCTTCTTTGAAAATATCTATTGTTTTTTGATATTGCTCAAGAGTGATAAGCTTTTTAGCTACTAGCCTATCACGCTTCTTGAAGAAGTTTGGAGTCGCTTTTACTATCAAGGTAAGCCTGTGCAGTTTTTTGTGATATGCTAAATTCTATGTTTACTAATGTAGAGTATAGCTCCTCATAGGCATCTAGCAGTGTTGTTTTAAATATGTTATCTATAGATTTAATATCTACAGTATCTATAATATTTTCTACTTCATCTTTGAGTTGAGACACTTCATCATCAACAACATTTAAAAGTTCTAAATCTTCATCAATATTGTGTATCTCATAAAGTTCTATAAAGTCTCTTATAGTTTGAGCCTTTGCATTTGCTTCATGTGCTGATGCTGTTAATTGCATTACTGTATTTTGAAGATTTTTTATCTTTTTTTTGAGTAGATAATCTTCTTTATACGATGCAATAGTATCAATAACGCTATTTAAAGCTGTTTCAATATCGAAAGTAGGAAATATCTGTTGTTGGTTTAAATGTAGTGCATTCATCCAATATCTCCTTTTTCTTTTTGTAATTGTAGCATAAGTGTATTAATGTTTAGTATTTATACCTTGTTGCTTCAACATATCATTAAGATTTTCAGTAAAATTGATTATTTTTGCATTTTTTAGAATTTGTTTAGGAAGCATAAATGTACCATTAGCACACTTTATCATCACCTTATCTTTTGTATGTCTAAATTTTGTTATTTTTGTAACATTATAAAGATGTAAGTCATCTACAATAATTTGAGGTGAATTTTTATTTCCTTTAGAAAAGTCTGTCTTTTCAAAAGTATTTATTTCATTATCATCATTTGTATATGACTGACGTGAAATTTCTTCATTATTATAATGTCTTTTATTTTTGTTATTTCTTATGCAATTTTGGTACTCAATCTCTGCATTTCTTTTATCTACTTGATACTGCAGAAAATTATCAATTTCTGTTGTATTTTCTTGTCCTTTTTTTAGATATGATTTTCTTTTATTGCATTTATTATTTTGTATATAATTATTGTCAAATTTAATATTTTGTTTTATTTCATCAATATCGTCTATCATATTTCTAAATTGACCATACTCATTTGCATCCATAGCAAATACTGTAGTAAATATTAGTATAAAAAATGAAATTTTTATCATTGTAAAATCCTTTTATAAATCCGAAATTATCTTAATGGCTTTAGCACATCTAAGCTCATCTTCCTTAACCATTATAGGCGTAAATCCGTCAGTATTTAGAGGGTATAGTGTTACTATTCCATCTTTTAGCATAAACTTTTTAAGTCCGCTATCTCCATCATTTGTAGTGTAGTGTACTATGTTTCCATTTTCACATGGAGCATCTTTATCACACATCACAATATCCCCATGAGCAATGCGTGGAAGCATACTATCACCCTCAGCAGTAACAGCATAGACACCATCACGAGCAAATTTATCAGGTACAGGTATATACTCAATAATATCATCGTATGACTGGCTAGGAACTCCACATGATGCAATTCCTATAAGAGGTATTTGTTTAACTTTTATTGTATCAATATCATGTAGATAGTCAGTTGATACATTAAAAAATTCAGCAATTTTAGGTATTAATGATGTAGGTATTTCTCTTTTGCCTTTTGCATATCTATTTACATTAGTAGGAGTTTCATTTAAAAACTCAGCCAATCTTCTTTGACCACCTCTGCCATAGTCTTCTAATAATTTATTTAATTTTTGATACAGCACAATATCTCCCTTATGTAATGAAATATTTTACCATATAGGAAATATCCATTATGGTAACAATTTAAGCTTTTGTTAATTACCATTTAGGTAATATTTCTTTATGAAAATAATTGATATTGAAAAAAAGACAAACTATTCATCTGCAAATATTATTAGATGGCTTAATAAGTCAAGACCTATTAAACTTGAAACAGCTAGGGATATTTCAAAAAAAATGAAAGTTCCTATAACAATCTTTGAAGATGCAAATGTTCAAATCAAATATCTTGGTAAATCTTACCTACAAGAAAATAATACTAAATCAAAAAAAAGTGAACAAGTGATGAAAGGTGCGAAGCAATGAGAACAGGTGTGCTATTTGGAGAGAATGAAGAGAGTGATGAAGATAAGAAGTTAAATCGCATTACTACAAGTTTTGATGATGAGACTTTTAGGTTTATCGACGAGATAGCAAAATCAAAAGGTTACTCTCACAGCAAAGTAGTAAATATTCTTTGTAAGTCTGTTTTTAGAGATGTGAAGGATCAAGCAACTTTAATTGTTGAAAATCCTATTGCTGTAGCGTTTGATTTAGTAACGAAGTAGCTTTGTAGAGTGTCTTTTGAGGCACTTTATCAAGGTTATTGATGCCCTTGCAACTGGCAGGCTGCAAGAGCGATGAAATCAGTAATCTGAAATCAATACAAAAGAAGTCAATTACACGAGGCAAAAGACAACAAAAAATTATATCGTTTTTTGCCTTAGTGTTTCAACTAAACTAATTTCAAAAAGGGTAAGCGGTGTTTATGTGGTGTTAGACCGCTTAACCTTACTCTTTTTGAAGTTGCTAACACCAAAAGGCAATAAAAATGAGAAAGCACGCAAAAGCGATCCTCAAAAAACTATACGAAACAAAATCAAAACTTACGGCTACAGATTTTAACTACATATCAAATCCTAATCAATACTTTTGTGAACTAGAAAATGCAGGACTTATAACAAGTGAATGGGCTAAAAGAGGTGATGCCAAAGTAAAGCTTAGATACATAGCAAACAATCAGCTAAAGAAAGCTAAGCAAGTTCTAGGTGCTGCATAATGAAAAATATACTACAGGCACTTAATGAAAGACCTATTGCATACTATCCTGCATACAGAAAGATAACAGGATCAACAACAGCAGCTATCTATTTGTCTCAGGTTATGTACTGGTTTAGTAAAAAAGACAAATTTTTCAAGACAGATGCAGAGATAATGGAAGAAACTCTACTTACTAGAAAAGAGATTGAGAATGCAAAAAAACTTATAAAAAAGCTTGATTTTATAACAATAACAAGAGAGGGTATTCCTGCAAAAACATACTATGAAATTGACTGGAATAAATTTGCAGAATGTTTAAATAATCTTGAAAAAGAGTGTGAAAATGATGGTGAAACAAGTAACCACGAAAAGTGTAGCACTGTTTCCCCAAAAGGTGGAAACTGTACTCCCCAAAAAGACGAAACTATTATAGTAAAATCTTTGACTAAGACTACAACAGAGATTACAACTGAGACTTCTATAAAAAATACACAAAAAGGCTACGAAGACTTCATCAAGCTTTTAAAATCTCAAGCTCCTATCAAATCAAAAGTTACAAAGACTAGAGACGGATATAACTTCTTCAAGCAAATAGCAGACAAAGAAAAACTGCTGCATGACTACATAGCACATCAGCACGATAAAAAAGAGTTTGCTAAACGCATTACTCCGTTTATGGAAGATTACAACACTATGCCAACTCAAACAAGCACTACAAGTGGAACAATGCAGGCAGCAGGGCAGTGGGCTATGAATAAACTCAATGGTCCACATACTCAACAAGGAGGTGCAATATGCTAAGTGAGATTGTATTTGCAAAAGGAATGACTTTTTTAAGCATAGCACTAGGAGAAAAAGATCTTAACGATGCAAAGCTAGATGTTTACTATGCGGTGCTTAAAGAGATGAGTGATGAGAGTTTTGAGAAAAGCATAGAGAGAGTTGCAAAGACTAGAAAGTTTAAAGGGCTACCTACTCCTGCTGAGATACTTGAGCATGATACGACTAGAGATGTACTCTTTGCAGATGTTGATAAAGAAGCCAAAGCGATGTATGACAAGTTCTATGCAGAGTGTGGCGCAATGCTTGAGTTTTGTACTGCAAACAGAGACACAATACCAAGCGACAGAGAGTTTTTTAGAAACTGCAACTATGCAGAGCTAAAGACAAAGCATGGAGATAAAGCATACACGAAAAAAGAGCTTTATGTACTCAATGCACTAGGCGGTGGCGATTGGCTCATTGACATAAAAAACTATGAAAACAGTGCCGTAGTTGTTGCAAAGATCGCAGCAGAGATACAAAGAGCAATAGAGATTAAATACTTAGCTACGAACTCGATAGAGAGTAAGAGAGTTAAGAAAATGATAGGAGCTGCGTGATGTATAAATTCGTAGAGTATTCAAACAGACAAGATAAACCATTTATGATCGTTGGCATTGTAACTGAGCAAGAGATAACAGTAGGTTTTACAGTTGCAGACAAAAATATGCAGCGTGCTACAGATAAGAACTTCAAAACAGCAGAGAGAGCTATGAAGTGGGCTGATGAGAACTATAAGGCTTTAGTGTGAGCATAAGCATAATAAACGATATTGATGCAGTCGTAGTTGATTTAGAACCTATGGCAGCATCACGACCAAGATTTAGCAAATATGGAACTTATAACAATTCTAAATACACGAACTACAAGAGTGCTTTTTTACTCAAAGCAAAGCAACAAAACAAGAAGTTTCTAACAGGAGCTTTGAGATTAGATGTTTTGTTTGTGATGCCTATTCCAAAGAGTTGGAGTAAAAAGAAGAGATTAGCAAGTGTAGGGCAGCCACATATTTGTAAGCCAGATGCAGATAACTTAGTAAAGGCTATGCTTGATGCTTTAGAGGGAACTATCTACAAGAACGATAGCCAAGTGTATAGCATTAATGCAAAAAAAATTTATGGTAACAATCCTAGAACTATTTATATTTTAGAGGAGATTAAAAATGACTAAAGAGATGTTAAGAGAGAAGATAGAAGAGATTAAAGACATGGGAAAAGAGGAGCTTGAGGATTTTTCAAAAGTAGTTTCTCTAAGTAGCGTTGCAGGAAGAGCGAGAGAATACCTTATGAGAGCTATTGATATAAGACGAGATGAGCTTAGCAGTAGAGATAGTGCAGTAGTTGTTGATGGTGATCTTGATGATACAGATTATTAGAGCAAAGATAGAGAGTGTTTTGCACTCCATATTTGATAGAAATACGACACAGTATAAAAAGAGGTTTTGTGATGAGTAAAAAGCTAACAGTAAAGCAAGAGAAGTTCGTACTTAAATATTTTGAGTGTGGTAATGCTAGTGAAGCTTATCGTTATGCTTATAGTGCATCCAAGATGAAAGATAGCACAGTATGGGAAAAGTCCTCTTTGATGTTAAAAAACGACAAGGTAAGGGCAAGGCTGCAAGAGTTAAGAACTAAAGCAGAAGAAGAAAGCAAGTGGAGTGTAGAGAAGATAATCAAAGCTCATACTCGAATATTTGAGATAGGCATCGGTGATGTAGCAAGTAGCCATATTGTTTCAGAGGGTGCAGGAGATGGAATTACAAACACTATTGAAGTTGAGATGAGAGATACAAATCTAGCAAGTGCAAAAGGTGCATTAGTTGAGATAGGAAAGATACTAGGCTACTACGAGAAAGATAACAAGCAAAAAAGTGGCGACATATCACTCGAAGAGTTTGCAGAGTATTTCTACAACAAAAATAAGCAAAAGAGCAATGCTGATGAAAACTAAAGAGCTGCTAGAGAGATGGGCTTCAAGCATAGAGCTATTTGTAGATGAGTGTTTGTTTGCAAAGAGCGATAAAAGTCCTTCACATCAACAAAGAGCAGTGCTGCAAGACATAGATGCAGGATACAAGGATATTAGCATATCATCAGGACACGGTACAGGTAAATCTACTCTTTTATCATGGGTTATTTTATGGGTAGGCTTGTTCAAATATGATGCAAAGATACCTGCAACAGCACCGACAGCACCGCAGCTTGTAAGATTGTTATTACCAGAGGTTAGAAAATGGCGTGAGAAGCTACCAAGAGAACTTAAAGAGTGTGTAGTGGTAAAAAACGACAGTGTAGCTTTTTGTAATAACAATCAATGCGTAGCAAGAACAGCAAGAAAAGAAGCACCAGAGGGATTGCAAGGGTTTCATGCTACTTATTTGTGTTGGATAATAGACGAAGCGAGTGGAGTTCCTAATACGATATTTGAAGTTATCGAGGGAAGTTTAACAGGAGAAGAACATTTACGGCTACTTACTGCTAACCCTACAAGGACCGATGGATATTTCTATGACTCACATCATAAGAACAGAGAGCTATGGAAAATTCATGTATTTAATGCAGAAGAGAGTGAGAATGTTACAAAGGAGAGTATAGAGCGTAAGAAAAAAGAGTACGGAGTTGATAGCGATGCTTACAGAGTAAGGGTACAAGGTCGTTTCCCTAGAACATCAAGTGATGCAGTTATCCCTATGTATATCATTGAAGATGCTTTGAATATTGGAGATGATTATAACGACTATGGTGCTGAAGTTTGGGGATTGGACTATGCAGACAGTGGAGATGATAGAACTATACTTGTTAAGAGAGTAGGGCATTACTTTTATGAGAAAAAAGAGTGTCCTATTACAGGGAAGCACAGGCAGGTTAATACTGCTAGATGGTTGGCAGAAGAGTATTTGAGTGCAAAGGCAAAAGGAAAAGATCCTAAAGCTATTTTTATAGACAGTATTGGAGAGGGAAGCGGACTTATGAGCGTACTCAATGAACCTCAATATGCAAACATACCTGCAATAGGTTGTAAAGTAAGCGAGAAGCCATCACGACCAGACATCTATCTCAATCTTAGAGCAGAACTTTATTACAAGCTCAAAAAGATCCTTGAAGAAGAGGGGAAAATGTTTGATGATGATAGTGCAATAGGTGAGCTATCTGCGCAGAGATTTAAAATCACAGAAAAAGGAGTAATTCAAATCATATCTAAAAAGGAGATAAAAGAGGCACTAGGAAGAAGTCCAGATATTAGTGATGCTATGGCGTTGGCAAGTAACACAGTAATAGCAACAGCAGAAGAAGTTGAAGAGTATCACGAGAGAGATATTTATGCAGATGAAATAGATGAGGAGTTTGCATCATGGTAGAAGATAAAAAACCAAGTACGAATGAGATTAATACATATTTTCTCATCAATGAGTTATTCGGAGGCGATGGAGCAAAGGCACTTAGTGTTGCAAGACGATACCCAAGTGCAAAGTTTACGCTAACGCCAAAGAGCATAGAGAGATACATGATACTTGAGTGTATCGTAGATAAGGGTATGCCTGACGAGGACATACTCAAGCATTTTGAAGATATTGGTTTTGATGTAAATATCTACAGAATAAAAAGATTACGAAAGGAGATAGAAGATGGCAAAAGAGAATTTTAGTGATGCACTTGTAGCAGAACTTGTTGCACTCAGAGATGATGCCATTAATGGGTATGAGCAGCACAAGAGCGACTTTATAGCACTAGAGAGTGCCTATGTTAATGTTTTGTCTCACAAGCAGCGTAAGAGTCTTCTTGCAAGGCGAAAAAGTGCATTGACTCCAAACCTTATCAAGCCAAAGGTAGATAAGATTGTTAGAGACTTAATGAAATCATTTTTTGGAAATGATGAGCTTGCAATCATTCAGCCAGAAGATAAAGAGATAGAGGAAGATGAAAAGGTATCAAATGCTTTAAAGAAAGAGCTTAAAGAGTATGGAAGAGACAAAAATCTCTACACAAATCTGCGTCCTGTAGCGAGAGAGAGCCTTATCTATGGTACGGCAGTTATAAAAGTGTATTGGAGTGTTAAAGAGAATAATATCAAGATGGAGAGATGCCGACTTGATGATGTTTACCTTGATCCTTATGCTCCTGCAACAGCAGATATAAACTATCTAGTTCATAGAGTAAACAGTATGACTATTGCAGATTTAGAGAAGCAGTATGCAAAAGCAGATGTTGATTGGACCAAGTATGTAAACTCTTCACTTTATGCAGACAGAGTAGAGCGCACAACGAGTGCAGACATAGGAAAGTATCAGCGTGTAGAGTTTCACGAAGTTTACCGAAAGAAAAATGGCAAGTGGTATGTAAGTACTATTTTAAATGATGATACAGTGCTTAGAGCAGATAAGCTGCTTAAAGACGGACTGCCTTTTATTGTTGGTACTCTTGATCCTCAGTTTGTTATGATAAATGAGCCTATCAATCCGGTGCGTGCTTATGGTGATGCTTTTATAGCTCCTCTTATATCTTTGCAGAATGAAAATACAATCAAGCGTAATCAACAGATAGATGCTACAGATATACAGCTAAATCAGCGTTTTATAACTACAAAAGAGAGCGGAGTGCGTGAAGACGACCTTATATCTAATCGTAAAAAGATTGTAGTTGATAACATAAACAACATACGAGAGTTGCCTATACCAAGACTCAATGATAGCATTTTTGATGTGAGTCAATTATCAAGAGAGGCAGAAGAGATAAGCGGTATATCTAAGCTTAGTGAGGGAATTGCAAGCGGAAGAGGCAAGACAGCAACAGAGGTAGAAGCGTTACAGATGCAGGGAAGCAATGTTATTGATGATATTTCAAGAGCATTCAACGAAAACTTCTTTAGACCGCTTATACAAAGAATAGTGCTGCTAATTTACAAATACAAAGTAAGCAGTAACTTCATGGGTATTGATAGAAAAAGAGCATTGAGACAGAAGATTATCATCAATGTTGGAATTGGCTCAATTAACAAGATGATGCAGATAGACAGCATTGATAAATCTACAGCTACAGTACTACAGAGTTTGCAGCTTTATATGCAGCTACAAGATACTACAAGAGTGCAAAAGTATATGCAGATGCTAGACGACCTAAATATGGAGAAGTTGAAGCTTTTAGGGCAAGATAGCATTATAGAGCGCGCAGAAGAGAAAGAGGAAGAGGCTATGCAGCAAGAGCAACCACAACAACAGGAGGTAATGCAATGATAGGTAATGAACAAACAAAAAAAGAAGAAATCACACCAGAGGAGGTAATGGATAATGAAGATAGCAGCATAGCGGACCTAAAGAGGAATTTAGGCGAGACAGTACGCATACTTGAAGAAGCAAAGCAGGTTAGAGCAAGTGATGTTTATTTGCTTATTGAGGATGATTTAAACTCTTTGTATCAGAGTGCTTTTACAGAAGCATATACATCAGATGATGCACATAAGGCAAAGTTTGCATTAGAGAGAATGAAAGGCGTTGGTTTGGCTATGAAGGTTTTGGATAACTTGATAATCAAGCTTGAAGATGATGCTAATAACATCGGTAATGAAATATCAGAGATGGAGAAGTAAGATGGCAACAGAAATAGTAGGTAAAAAGTTTGTAAAGACTACAGCAGTAGAGGTAATTGATGCAAGTGGTAATCAAGTATTATTGCAAGATGTAAACAAGACACACAAGCAGTATTCAGTGCCTAAAGATGAGTTTGAAGAAGATTATACTTTGGGTGAAGTTGTACTTAATGAGTACGCAGTACCTATGAAAACAGCAGATGATGGTATGGCAGTACCTAACGATGAAAACGATACAAAAGAAGTTAAAAAAACTGAGGAGACAAAATAATGGAAGCACCTATGATTACACCGGAACAACAAGAGATGATGATGCAGCAGCAACAAGAGCAGCAAGTACAACAGCAAATGCAAGCACCGGCACAACAGCAGCAGCCTGTAGATGAAGTTCAGATGGCAAAAGAGGCTTTAGGTCTTGATGCATATGAGCAAGAATTACAAGCAATGAAAGCACAGTTGCAGGAGAGTAAAGAGAAAGCAGTGTTTGAAGAGGTAAGTAAGAAGTATGATGATATTGATCCTACTTTAGTACAAAAAGAGCTAGAGAAGCTTTCAGAGACAAAGCCACAAATCGCAGAGGCACTTAAAGCCGACCCTGATGGACTTGATATGCTATTTGCAAAGGTAAAGAGTTCTATGCAGCCAGAAGAGAAGCCAGATGAGATTACAGACAGCGGAAGCAGTGGCGGAAATGAAAGCAGCGACTTTAACAAAAAAGTTGAAAAAGGTACGGCATCTGAGATTGACTTAGGTGATTTTATCTTAGGCGCATCAAAAGAGTAACGCTCTTTTTACACATCTCACATAGCCAACTCACAAGGCTTGTGAGATTTTTTATATTTTTTTACACATCTCACAAAACCCTCTTATTTTGAAAATCTATTTTTGTAACAATACTCGCATCACAAAAACAAGAGAGAGGAAAATACAATGCTAACAACATTAAACACAGCATTAACGCAGAAGCCGTCGATAGTCGATGCGATTATCAAACAGGGTGTAGCAACTGCACCTATTATCCAAATGATTGGAACAGGTAGCATCTCAGCACCGCAGCACAGTTGGATCAACGATAGATATGCAGATGCAAAAGACAATGCAAATCTTGAACTATCAGACCTTGATGAAAACACAGTACCGACAAAAACAAAAAATACAAATGTCGCACAAATCATTAAAAATGAGGTTGGTGTAACTAAGCGTCAAATGGAGATGAGCCAGTACGGTGGTAAAGAGTGGGCGTACCAAGTAGGTAAAAAAGGTAAAGAGCATCTTAAAGATATTGAGTTTGCACTTTTAGGTTTAGGTAACACAAGCATTGAAGCTGCACCGGTTGTTGCAACTGCAACAAAAGCACCAAGAATGGCAGGACTGTTCTACTTTGTACCTGATGAGCAAAAATATACAGTTGATGGTTATAATCCATCAGATGATGCAAGTTTTGTTGATTTTTCACTTGATGAGCTGCACAAGTTCTTAGAACCTCTTTGGAAGCGTGGAGCTATGGAAGATGATACTTTTAAAATCCTTTTAGGCTCAAAACTAAAACAAAAAGTAAATCAAGCGTGTAAAGATTACATTGTTAAGTACAATCAGCCAACTAATGGGAAGATTGATCCTACAGTTACACGCATCGTTACAGACTTTGGTGAAGTTGAGTTCCAACTACACAGACACTTTGCAGGAGATAAGCTCAAAGATAAGATGCTTGCAGGTAAATTCAAAGAGGCAAGAGCTATGTATGTATCTCAAACAAGTTTCTCAGAAGTACCAACATCTAAAACTGCAAAATATGGTCGTTACTATTCTGACCTTACTTTAGAGGTTAAAAACGGGGATATGTTCGCATCTGCAAAAGGGTGGAAATAGTCCATGACTTACGGAGAGGTAAAGAAATCAGTTACAGGACTGCTAAGGGGGGATAACTCCAAAGCAGAAGAGTTCTTAACAGCTGATGATACTTATCTCAAAATGGCACTTAGAGATGTAATGCTTAGATGTATTCCATCTCACTTAGTGTCTTCTTATGATGATACAAAAACCGATGTGTTTCGTAGGATATACAGCACTTACAATGAGATTGATGAAGTCTATAATCATTGGTATATAAGAGAGCCTATTGTAAGCATTGATGATAATGCGAAGATAGACATTGATGAAGAGCTTACTCAAGCAGTAATCTATTATATGTGTAGTTATTTAACGAATAAAAAGAATGTTGATTATGCAAAGCAGGCACAATCAATAGTTAGCATCTACCAAAGCAACAGTGTAGATTTTTCACAGTATGAAGTTTGATTTAACAAGGGTTTAGCGTGACTGAAAAAGAAGTTGAAAAACTTGTTGAGAAAATGGGTGAAGATATTGAAGAAAAAATATCAGTAGAGATCAAAAAAAACAATAGAAAAATAGCAGAAAGAATATTCCTATCTGTTCAGATTACTATACTTTTTCTTGTTTTATTTACTGAGTTTAAAAGACTTTTTAATGTCTAAGACAATAACAACAAAAGAGCTTGAAAATGCACTTGAAAAACTTGCTATTGAAATGGGTATATCTATAAAAGAGTATCTTGATACTACGAAGCCTGTTAATGTAAAACCTGCTAAAGATACGCTTAGAAAACATTTAGGCTTGCATCCAAGAGATAGCTGATTATAGTGTTACAAGTAGCATTATCGTGAGCCACGCTCAAACAAAATAAAATCAATACAAAAGGAGTTATATTATGGCAGATAATGTAACAACAGACGAACTAGAACAGGCGTTGCAAGACTTAGCCTCAGAGATGGGTTTATCCGTTAAGGAGTATGTAGAGTCATTGGGCTATGCAACAGTTGCAGAACTTCAAGCAGCGGAAGCAAACTTACAAGCACAAATCACGGCTATTACAGAGCTTGATGCAGACAATGGTGCTGAGTCGTTAGCTGAGAAAATTGCAGCGATCAATGCAGTTATTTCAGATGAAAATGGTGCAATCCAAAATATTCTCGGAAAAATTCTTGAGAACAAGCAGGCTATCTTAGATGAAGTCACTCGTGCTACAGCAGCAGAAGCAGCACTACAGTCACAAATCACTGCAAATGCAAACAAAACTGCATCAAATGAAGCTGCGATCACAAGCATTGTATCAAAAGCAAATGAGCTAAAAGAAGCTCAAGATGCCGTTAATGCAGATGTTGAAAATCGTTTATCTGGTGTTGAGGGTACACTTGAGACACTTACTAGTGATGAGACTGTAGATGGATCTATTGCTAAATCTATTGCAGATGAAGCAGCTCGAACAAATGTGGCAATTTCTACTGCTAAAACAGAAGCTATCGACACTGCAAAAGCTTACACAGATGAAAAAATCGAAGCTATCACTGGTGATACTGCTACAACAGTAGCCGGTCTTGATGAGCGTGTAACCGGTGTTGAAAAAACACTAAATGATACAACTGATGAAGATGGAAACCTTGTTAAAGGTGTAGTTACTCGCTTATCTGATGTTGAAGCAAAAGTCGATGCAAATGAAGTAAAGCGTGTTCAAGAGTTAGAGCAAGCAGTAGAAGAGCTTAAAGCATACTCAGATGCAAGAGATTTAAAAGCATCTTCTATGGATATTTGCGGCATTGGCAACAAATTCCGTGCATCTTTAGGGCTTGCAGCAAGAGACTGTTCAGGTGGAACATCTGGCGGTGACGGAGATGGTGCAGTAATCTAACTGCAACACTATTAGCAGAGAGGTTTTTACCTCCTGCATCTATTTAAAAAGGGTTATAAATGGCAGGTTTATATAAAAAAGAAGTCGTTATCAGACCTACTTCAACTATTACAGTTCAGGGTGCTAAAGATTGGACGAAGAACTGGTTAAACAATACTTTTCAAGAAGAAGACAGCAACAAAAATTCAGATGGAACTTACAAAGACTACTTTTTCGGTGACATCTTTGATAGTCGTACCGGTAACATTTATCGTGTATTTTCTGATGCGTGTGCTGATAAGTATGATCTTACGACATTAGAGTTTGAAATACTCGATACAAGTAAGTTTGCAAAAGAAGAAGAGTTGAATGTGGTAGAAGAAACTTTAGTTGAGCATACAGATAGAATTGTAGCTTTAGAACAACAAGACGCTGAGACTACAGCGGTAGTAATTTAACAAAATAAAGGAAAAATTATGGCAGAACTTATGGAAGATGAGATTATTTTTGGATCAAAATTAACTCTAAGAGAAGACAAAGGAAAAGAGCTGACTCACGATGAGCTTGATGGTAATTTTAAAATTTTAGATGCAAAGATTGGAAAAACTGTATCAGTTAGTGGTGGATCAGCATATGACATTGATTTACTTTATATCAGTGACGATGATTGTATTGCTATTGTTGAAAATCCTGCTTATAACAAATTTCAGCCTATAGGTTTTTATGAAATTGAAATCACTGAATTTGGTGGAGAAGCTGGACAAACTGTGAGAAAAGATGCAGGTACTGTTAATTTAAAAGTTTATCAAGGTGAGGGTGGAGAATATAATTGCTCAATTTACTTATCTTCAAACAATGAAGAAAATATCGTATTTTCTAGCACAAATAGTGCATACACAAGTATTAGAGACGGCATTGTTAAGTTTAAGGTTGAGTTTGTTGATTTTGTAACAAAACAAGGTATATACCCGTATGTGTCAATGAATGCAACAAAGCAGGAATTTAAAGAAGCATAAGAACTGCTTTACTAAAACAAGGAAAAATTATGGCAGAAGAGTATGTTGAAGCAGGCTATGTTGAAAGTGGATATGTAGAGGGTGATATTAATTTATCATCCGCTGCAAAAAAGAAAATAAACTTTGTAGTAGATAATAAAAACTTAGGTGAAAGTGATTTAAAAAATCTTTTATCATCTAGCTTTGGTGAAGAGTATGAAAACGATGTAAATGTAGTTTTTGGAAGCTCTTTGGTTGTTGTAGAGAAGCAAAATGGTGTTACTGTTATGAAAGAAGTAGCAGGACAGATGAAGCAGGAGGATATTGATGCTATTGATGAGAAGATAAACTTAATAGATAAGAAGCTATCATCAAGTATTAACAGCTTATCTGAGTCTATCCCAAGTGAAACTGATATTAAGTCTAGCCTTTTATCGGATGCTGACTTTATCACTTCAATTACTTCAAAAGTACTTCAAAAGATAAAAGTAAGCATTATTGCCTTAAATGGTGATGAGATTGTAACAAATCTTACTTACAATGCAAACAAAAACGCTTATGTTCTTGATTATGATACTTCTTTACTTGATGGTACAGATTACACAATCGAACTTAAAATTACATAGGTTGAAGTAATGAGAAAAATCACATTATTCAAAAATGGTGAAACTATTGTACTCACACAAAGCGGTGAGTACATTGTAGGTGGTAAAAAGTATCATGTTGATATTGATTTTGATAGCGGAAAAGTTGAGCTATCTTATATCTGCGATACAGAAAACATTGATGCAAAGGTAAAAACGAACAAGCTTAAACTATACGATAATACAGATCATTTAGATAGTGAAAGCAACTCAAAATATCCTGTATCTGTTTACTCTAGTAGTGTTTATTTAACAAATGAAGATGAGTGTTATTTGTGTCTCAATGAGGATGATAAAGATAAGCTTATTGTTGTAAAGGACAATTCATTTAATGATAAGTTTGCTGCATATAAGAAGTTTGTAAATCTTGTTGATATGCACCTAATAGCAAGAGTATTGGATGCAAAAAAAGCTGAGCTATCTTTATCAAGACAGATCAATATAAATCTTGATGAAAATGGAAATAGCAATATAAGTTTTTACGATGCAGAAAATGATGTATCAAATGCTTTTATCGAAAAGCTTGGAAAAGTAGATAAAGTTGTAAATGCTAAAAAGGATCTTGGATTTTATTACAACTCAGAAGACTCTGAAAACTTTGGTAAAAATATCTCCGATCTTGGGTTTATCGACACATCGCACTCAAGTGTTTCAACTTATGAAAACATGATGAAGTCAATCATATTGGCTAAGTTTTATGAGTTTGATAACTTGTCATCTGTAGATACTTCAAAATATTCTTTTTTTGATAAAGATAATGCTTTTGAGTTTAAAATCTCTAAATACATTGAAAATGGAGTTGAAAAAAGAAAGCTCGAGGCTACAAACAGTAGATATTCGTATGAACAGATAAAAGAGGTGCTTATCGCTATAAACTCTATTTATGTAGATGATTTTAAAGAGTTCTCTTTTTCTGATGAAGATGGAAACGTACTTGAGAAGTACTACGCAATAGATACTGAGTACACACAATCAAATGTTAATTATTACTTCTTTGCGTCTAAAAATATCAAAAGAAGTTTATCTACGATTGCTTTTGATGAAGTAGTTTTTAACTTTGAAATTTGTGATGATCTTCTGAGTCTTGAAATTTTTGATAACCCGAATTTATCAATCAGTCATAATAAGTGTGCTGCATCAAGCGACTTGCAACAAGATAGACTAAGCAAAGGACTCGATCCTGAAACAGGAGAGTTTCATTTTACTATTCATCCTGAACATATTATAGACTATCCTGATACACAGATTTTCTATGATGGTGAAGCAGTGTATGAGCGTGGTGTGTATGTAAAATGTACTTATGCTCAATATGCAAAAGTTAAACCTTATGTTAATGCTCCAAAGGTAATAATCAGTGATGCTGTAACTTTACCTGACAAACTATTTTCAGATATTGAAGAGCTTGAAGTTCCTAGTTTTGGTGTGCATTTGTACGGAACAGGTGTTGAGAGTCCTAAGCTAATAAATGGAGATACAAGAAGCTGTTATGAGCTTGTTGAAAAAAGCAATACTTTTATTGAAACAATGATTTTTAATCTTAATGATGGAGCAGATGATTACTACTCAGATGATTACTACAAGCTTAACTATGATGGATTTATTGGAAAAGATAGAGATGCGGTTGTTAAAATATTTGGTGCAGCAGAAGCTATTGTAAATAATGGATATCACAAGACACTTAAAGATTTTATGCAGATTGAGTTCTATGATAAGCTTAGAGATGTTCTTCATGGAGCTATGCAGTCTCCTAATATTAGTGCTACTATTGATGCGCAAACTACAAGTATATTTAACTGTGTAAATACTGGTGATACTATGGTTTCATCTTCATCAACAGCATCAACAGATAGATGTCCTGATGAAGCTGATATGTATACACTGAATCATTATGAGACTAAGGCAATTTGGTATATTTTTGACAATGGAGATGGTTTCAAAAGTGTTAATGGAACAAATAAAACATCATTAGTTATTGAAAAAAATATAAACTGGGGTGAGAATGATGTAAATTACAGCACAACAAATGATAATGCACAACAGCAGTCAGATGATGCGTTGCGTTCAGCACTAATTTATACAACATATCTAAATGATCCAGCTGATTTTGATAAGTATAAATATATAAAATATTCTATTTCTGCACAATATTCAAACGATACAAAATCTTATGATGTTTTGTTGAAGAGTCGTGATGTGATTTTTAAACGAGTTACTAATCATTACTTAGAGTATTACGAGAGTAAGTACACAAAAACATATAAAGATGATAATGGTGTTTGTCATTATGATGTAGAAACAACTGAGACAAAGCCGGCATTTCAAGAGTGTATTATAGAAGATGTTAACATCGAAGATTTACTTGTAAAAGATGTATCAAAAAAACCTATTGTTGAAAAAGACAAGGTTATATACAACTTTAAAACGAATGAAGATGGAAGCATCGAAATAACATGGACTAATGGCGGAATTGATGCTAAATTTTTCACCATTGGTGATAAAAAAGTATTAATACCAACGGGAGGTAATTAGCAATGAGCAGAGCAAGTAGAGAAGATCCAAGTGTAGATGCAGGATGTGGGTATAAGGCAAATGTTAGCGATGGGAAGGTTACTATCTATCCTACACTAAACTATTCATCAAAATGCTCTATTACTTTAGGTCTTGGAAATGCAACTTTTACCTTTGATCCTAAAAATCCGCCAGATACTATCAAGCGTGTTATATCTGCTGATAGCAGTGGTGCATATACTCCGCAAATAACTCCAACGCTAACAAGAAGCATAAAAAACTTCTCAAGCGTTGAAGATATTGATGAGAGTTTTACAGATGCAGATGGAAATGTAACAAATGTTTCTCTCAAAAAGCTTAATGGCTTTGGAATAAGAGGATATACAACAGGCATATATAAAGCACATGGAGTTGAGAACAAGAGTGTTGCAGGCGGTAGAGTATCAGGAATGAATGGCGGAACAGTGTTTAGCGGTGCAGTTCCATACAACATAGAGATAACTGCTATTCAACTTGTTTCAATACGAAATGGTTACGCATACCTAGATGCTGATGGATATGTAAATGTTGTTCGTGGTGAAGCTAGACAGCGTTTCAACATGGGTGATGCCGTTGCACATCCTTTTGTATCTGAGTTTACTGTTATGAGAGACAATAGTACTTTTATATGTAGAAATGTTGATGATAAGGCAGTTTTTGTTTATGCTCCTTTTTCTTATGGTGACTATCATAAATACGGAAATCGTTATGAAAAAATCATAAGAGTCGCTGGCGGTAAAATGCTGCAACAGGCAAAAGTAGGTGTAATTGACAAGTCAATACTTACTGATGCGGGTGATGCAGTTGCTATTGGTGATTATGTTTACGATGGTGATCGCGTAGTAGCTCATGGTGAAGACATAGTGGATCTTGCACTTGATGGAAATGGAAGAACAAGAGAAGTAAAACTCAGCGATGGAAGCAATAATATCGTAAAGTCAGCAGGCGGGTATCACTTAACTATTGATAACAAGCTCTTAAAAGATGGGAAAATAATTGCATCAAATATCTTTGGTTTAGGTATTGCATCAAGAAGTTCCATTGACGGACTTATGCTCGGCAAAGAAGGTGTTGCAAGCGATATTGTAAAGCGTTCTGCTGAAAATGTTTTTGCTCAAAGCAAAGTAAAAGTAGCATGGATTGATGCTTATAGAGCATGGTATGAAAGACAAACATTGCCTACTTGTGGATGGGCAGGTGTAGCTGAAACATCATCACATACTATTAGCACAAGTTTATGCTTTAAACAATCTGCATCAAAAACAGCTACATCGGTAGCAAGAGCAGTAATCGCAGTTGATGTTGATGGAAACATTTACAAGTTAGATGGAGAAACGCTAATACAGCAGCATAAGATTGTTGCAGATGGAAGTGGTTTTACACAGGTTTACGAAAAAGACAACGGAACAAACTTAATAGTATTTGAAAGAGATACAGATAACAGTGGTTTTGTTGATTTTAGATTGCCTGATGTAGAAGTTTATGACGGTACAAACAATTTTATTTTTATGTACTAATATGCTGCCCTCAGATAGGGCGGTAGAAATAATCAATACAAAAGGAGTTAAGTTATGAAGACTTACGAAATAGGACAGAATTTTGATGTAGTTGTTTCAACAAAAGCAACACTTTTAGGTGCAGCATCGGATGAGTTTAGTGTAGTGTATGCACCAACAAATAACCTTACAGATACAACATCAGTTGCAGGTGGTATGAGTGAGGCAGTTGAGAGTATTGCAACGGCTCATACTGCTACAGTAAACGGGTATGCTCCGTATGGCGCAACTTATATTACTGTAGATAGCGGACATGATGTTGTAAGTGGTGATGTTATTGAATATGCTACAGGAAAGTATGTGTATGTTACAAAGGCAACAGCAACAAAGCTTTATCTTAGAACAAAACTAAGAGCATCAGTGGCAGATGGTGCAACGCTTACACAGGTTGGAAATACAGGTGTTTATGTAACGCCAGAGTTTGCAATTCAAACAGAAGGTGAGTTCCTTGTTACTATTGAGAGTCCTGAGCATGGAATTATTGTTGAAGAGAGAATACGCACAGTTGATAGTACAGTTGAGCAGGTTATAGATCCTGATGCACCTGTTTATAGTGATGTAGCAGTAGCGTACTAGGATACTTTATGGTAGTTAGAGTAGATACAACAAATATCACACGAGGTCTTGATTTTAGCATTATTGTTCAATCAAGCAGTGAGCCGGTTGTATCTCTCTATGCCTTTAATTCTGCGTCACATGAGATAGAGCCACTTGAATATACAATGCAGCAAAGCGGTATATTTTTCAAGGCTTTATCAAAAGCACCTTATTTTGACGGCTATTTATTGGCTAAGATAAACTCAAAATTTAGAATTGTTAAAAAGATAGGACACCCTACACCTCACTTTGTTATAGGGTATAAGCCAAACTATACAGTTCCATACGAGCTTTTTAATGAGAATGGCGTTATTTTAAACAGTGGAAATCTTACAGGCATTATAGATGGTTTTTATTATTGTGAAATTCCTACGGAAATCACAGTAATGCAAACACTAAAAAAGAGGTTTATTTTAAAAGACAACATGACTAAACTTAACTACGATGTCAATATCGGAAATACTACACTTGAAGATGTATCTTTGCCTGACTACAGCATAAATAGTGAGCTTGGAAATGTAGTCCTTAGTAGTGTTGTTCTTGAGGATGTTACAGTTAATGCAGAGTTAGCAGATGTTGAGATAAAGGAGTATTAGGATGGGATTACAAAGTACACTTACTGAGATACTTGATACAGTTGCATTTATTAAAGATGCTGATGGAAATGATATCTCTATTCTTGGTAAGGCAAAACAAGATTTAGATAATTTTTTAACGGACCATACATCAATCAGTGATGATGAGAAAGCAAAACGCATCTATGACTTCTTTACAAATACAATAACGAATGTAACAGTGCAGGCAATAGCAGTAGCCGGTCAAACACCGCTGCAAGATGCTCAAATTCAGACTATGAAAGATGAAACAGCTCAGAAGATAGCATCAATGCAGATAGATGATACAAACAGAACAAATGAAAGTGTTCAAAAAATAGAGTCAATGAAAAATGATGATAAGGCAAAGCTAAACAACTCAGCAGTAAATGTAGCAAAAGCAAAAGCAGAGATTGAGACACTTATGCCTGTTCAAATTCAAGAGATAACAAAAAACATAGAGCTTAAAACAAAAGAGATTGAAGCAGAAGATAAAAAGCTTGATATTATGGATAAAGATATTTTAATAAAGCAGGCTCAAGTTGGTTTAGAAGAGGCAAAAATACCGCTCTATCAAGCACAAGCGGATAATGAGCGTGCAAAAGTAGGTCTTACAGCGCAACAAGTAAGAGTTTCAGCTACAGAGGTACAGTACAAGCTTGCACAGCTCAAGGCAATTCAAAAAGCAGGTGAGCTTAACAAAGAAATTGAAGACAATAAAAATCTTACTCAGATAAAAATTGCAAAAATTTACAAAGCGTAAGGGATAGAATATGTTGGTATCAAAAGCACTCAACTATATAAACACGATTATTACAGACACAGTAGAGTCATACAAGCTTAGTGAAGACAGTAAAGATGATAGTGGAAACTATATAGTTCATCCGCTAGAGAGCAAAGACGATACTAATAAGTTAGAGGCTTTATACTTTGGGTTGAGAGATGCAGCACTCAATACAACGCCATTAACTCTTTTAGAGAGTAATGATAGCACTGCAACAGAGTTTAAAAAAATATCATCTACTGAGTTTATAAGAGTTCCAACAGAGCCAACTATAGATGGAGTACTAGATACTGATGAAGGTTTAGCATTTGCAGTTATATATAAAGCACTCTCTTTTTTATGGGTAGGGTACAATGGGTATGCAAGTGATGCAGATGCTATTTATGCTAGCTATAATGATGCTATGCGTGACTACTTTATGCATAGAGATAGCGATACTGTTTATACAGAAACTATCTTTTTTAGATATTCAAATGATGGATCATCATGGCATGATAATTATGTAGATGGAGACATATACATATCATTCAAACAGGGTGATGGAGTATGGAGCAGTGCTATTCGTTTTGTTGGAAAAGATGGAGACAGCGGAACTGGAAGCGGAGCTACAACATTTTTAGAGCTTACAGATACGCCAGATACATATACAGCAGGTAAATTTCTTGCAGTAAATGCAGCAGGTGATGCAATCGAAGAAGTTGATGCACCGGCAGGAGGTGCAGAGCCACAGCCTTTTGATGGAATGAATGGACCAAGTGGAAACATAGCAAAAAACTTTAAAGAGATCGTGGGTAATTATTATTATGTTGATGTCGGTGGAGATTTAAGCTTTGATATAACAAAAGATGCAGATGGTAATTATGAGATAGATTTAGGTAAATTATACACTATTGAGTTTATACCAAACGGGCATAATGTAACTTTGGCTTTTGATGCAATGGGTGATAAAACAATAGACAGTACACAAAGTATTGTAATGGTAGATATTTTGTTTGATAGCATTGATATTTATATTATGACTATAAGGAATTTTGCATAAAAACAGATTTTAATATTAGGTCTTAGTAATGGCAGAAGAAAAAAGTGTACCTTACCCTCACCCAACATACGATGATAATCTGTTAGCAAAAGAGATTATAAATGGTACTTACATGGCATCAATTAGTATGATGATACGAAATTCTCAAACAGGAGAAGAGAGGTATGTAAATGTACCTGATATGCCAGATATTATAAAAGATATGGAAAGAGGAAAAGAGACTAATGCAGCTGATGTAAACAGCGTATCTGATGATACTATTGTATATGATAGAAATAAAATGCTTGAAGATGCTGTATTGCCTGTAAAAGTTGAACTTGGAAGGGAAAAGCCTAAGATTGTATCTACAGCAATGTGTCCTCAATCAATAGAGTTTATAGGAACAGTTGATGTTAGCATTGAAATATCAACATACATAAAAAATGTTTCAAGATATGATGATGGAATAAATAAGTTTTTAGTATTGTTTGAGAATACAGATGATGGAAGTAGCTCCGAAAATACTAGCGGTGATATTTATACTTTTTACAAATATTTAGGAGTTGGAAGAGTAAAACTTTTTGATGTTAGTGTTGATGATTTTGGAACTCCATTATTTGTATATTCAATAAATAAAAGAAACTTCTTTTATGCAGGAAATAAAATCTATGAATATAATGAAGATGGATTTACAAATATTCTATCAGTAGGAATATACGAAGTTTTACCATTTATGATAAGTGATGGTGAGAGTGTTTTTATAGTAGGTATGCATGGAACAATAAGCCTGCAAAATGTTGATAATGGAAATATAATAAACAGTGATTTTAGCGCATCAAGATCATCTTTAGGCAATAAAAAGTCAGCTTATAATGATGCATATTTTATGACTAATAGTAATACATATTATGTTGATAGAGGAGAAATAAAAGAGATACAAGGATTAGATTATTTTGCATCAGATGCTAAAATTCGTTTTGATTACATTGGAGATGGGAAAATCTTACATTTCAATGAGAAACACAATATACATGACTATCCAAAATCAAACACTCCTGCATCTAAAATTTGTTATCTTGGAGATACAAAAGAGGCATATTTCTCAATAGGTACAGATAATAAAATATACTATACAAAAGATTACATAAACTACAAATATACAAATGTTGCTCAAGAAGGAACACAATTATTATATAACTATTTATATACAATAGCGAATTTTTCAGATTATGTATATACCATGAGTAAAACAAAGATGAATGTTTTTAAAGTTGATAAATGGGGGTATGTTATACCAAGAAGTGATTTAGGTGAGCATTTTGCAAAATACAATATGATAGACAGGGGTTATCCTATAATTGGTGATTAAAATGCTCTTATTTTAAAAGATGCATTTTGGTAGTCTTATGAAAAAAATAGGACAACTATTATGCAAATGAAAAGAGATGATGGTACTGTGATAGGTACTGAAAGTATTGATTACGGAGCAGGGTTACAGCGACCTGATGGAAGTTATGGAAACAAGGTTACAATGAGTTTTGATCCGCCAAAGCCAAAGAAAAATAATTTAATTAGTTCACTTGCACAATCACAGCAGCAGTCCTCATATTTTCCTAATAATTTTCCAAATGGCATGAAAGCTCCACAAGTACACTTGCAAACCGGAGAGGAGAATACTGCAAAAATAGGAAACTTTTTAAAGTACCTAACAGATAAGCGAAATGCAGGTATGCAGCAACAGTATGATGCAATGAACTTAAAAAATAGACAGTTTTCACAAAGACTTCAAAATGATAAGTATCAATCGCAGCAAAACAGACTAGAAAAAAAGTATTTGCAAAATCAGAGACTATCTCAACAAAGGTCACAGTTTGATAAGTCTTTTGACTTTAATGTGCAGAAGTTTGATAGAACACATGACCTTGATATGCAGAAGTTTCAATCATCTTTAGGTGCAAAAAACAATGGTGAAAAGTATAAACTAGAACGCACTAAAATATTCACTAAAAACCCTGCTGCTCTTGTTCCTGAGTGGGATGATTTAGATGAGGGAATAAAAAGACAAGTATCTCAATATTATATCAATACAGGAACTATTCCAAACATAAAAAAAGAAGATGGATGGTTTAGTGATACTTACTCCATTGATACGCAAAATAAAAATACTAATAGAAATAAAACAAATGTATCTCAAAAAACTACTGATGATGAAAAGAAACAGTTTTTAGAATGGAAAAAGCTACAAGGTAATAGTTAAAATACTCTTATTTTGAAAAATACATTTTGGTAGTCTATCAATAAAAAATAGGCTATTGAAATGGACTACAGACAAGATCCTCTTTATAAAAAATTCAAGCAAGAACAATCACAAAATAATCAGCAACAAAATTCATCATACAAACAAGATCCACTTTATGCAAAATTCAAACAAGAGAAGCAGCGTTCACAAAAGCGATTAGAGACTTTAAATGAGTATATTCCTGATTTTGCAGAAGATTTTATTTATGGATCAGCAAAGAACATAGCAGACTACACAGCATCTGCTGCAAAAATGTTCGGAAACAATGACTTACAAAGAAGAGCAAGAGTTGCAAGTGAAACATTAGATAACAATGTAGGAAATGAATGGGCTAGGCTTGCAGGTGAAATAATAGGTGATCCACTTAACCTTACTCCTGCCGGTATTGTATCAAAAGGCTCAAAAGTTGGAAAAATTGGAAAAGTTCTTACAAAAACAAAGCCAAGAGCAGTAGCAACAAGTATGGGATTGGGCGCGGGTATAGGTGCAGGAACTATGGCTGCAAAAGATTACGGAAATGATGCAATGAGTACAACAGAGAAGGTACATGATGCAGAGCTTGGTGCAGGAATAGTTGCAGGTCTCAATGGTTTAATATCCGCATTTACAAAAGGAAGAGTAAATAATGTAATTAAGCCTGAAATGGTGCAAGGTGCAAAAAGTGATGAGGATATTGCAAATGCTATACTTAAAAACTCAGATGCTTTTGGGCTTACATCAGATGAAGCGAGTGCCGTTCATTCAGAAGTTTTAAAAGGAAAATATCCAAAAGTACCAGATGCATACAAAGTAGAGCAGGCAGGTTTTGTGAAGAAAAGTCAGCCTAATTTCCAAATGCGTCCAAACAATCCACCTGCAACAATGGATATAAATACAGCTTTGGCAGTTCTTGCGAGAGAAGCAGATAAAAAGAGGGTAGCACAAGGTTTAGAGCCTATCTATCAACATAAATACCAAGTACAGTCACAGTACAGAAAAGAGAGTATTTATCCGCAGCAACAAGAACAGCCATACACTCCAAACTTTGTAAGTGGAGATTTTAACAACAATATACCAGTACCATACAATGCAGATGCAGAACTAATGCAAAGATACCATGCAATAGCATCACACCCACGACTACAAGAGCTTTTAAGTATGAGAGAGGGAGTAAGTGCAAAAGATGCACAAAGTCCTCAGAGAGTAGTTAGTAAAGGCGGATATAGAGAACTTGATGGATATGGCGGAGAGAATAAGCACGCTTACGATAGAGCAGTTTATGAGAAAAACTATGCACATGATTTCCATCTCACAAAGCAGGACATAGGAAAGCTATACAGAGGACAGTATGATGATAATCTACTCTCAAAGCTTGAAACAGATTTAGATACGCTTGATAATCACCCAGACTATGCAGAGCCTATGAGTTCAATAAATGATATTGACTATAAAGAAGAACTTGCAAAGCTTGATGATACAGATGTAAGTCTTACGCCTAACGAATGGGAAGAAGCAAATACAGTTTTTGCAAAAGGTTTAGACAATGTAGCAGCAGGAACTTATGCAGGAATAGGGCAGGATGAAAACGGAAATATAACTTTTGATCCTGAGAAGTTTATCTTAGGTTTAGGCGGATATACAGCAGTAAAAGCAGCACTTAAAAATGGAACTATAAGAGGGAAGTTAAAAGATATTGCAGTAGATGCACTTGATAGAGTAAACTTTAATCCAGAGGTGCAGAAGCAGGGCAATAGTTTTAACTCAATGAGTCCAGTTAAAATGGGAGATAACTCATTATCAACTATAGATGATGTAAAAGAAACTTTATCTAAACATAGAGGACAATATACAAACATAGAGTACACAAAAGATAATTGGAATAAATTATTTCCAAATAATACGGTTGAAACACCATTAGGAAAAGTAAAACTTGGAGAAAATCAATTTGAAAAGCTTGACCCTACAATACCAGACCCTAAAGATATTACAAGAGTTAAACAAGACAGAAGACATCATTTATCTTATATTGAACAAACATTAAAAGAACCAGCATTTGCAATAAAAAAAGATGATGGAAGTAAATTGTTATATTTTAAAGAAATTGAAAATGGAAACAAAGTTAAACAGTATTCATCAATAATGATAGATAAAGATGGTATGCACATAAGTATATCAAGCCATCCAATGAACTATAAGCAAATAAAAAAAGAGATAAATAAAAATGATGTAGTGTATATCGCCAAAGAGGTTACAACGAATGGGGCGACAAAATCCCACCCTACCTCTAAGATTGTCGAAGACAAAGAGAAGAAAGGGTATGAAATTTCCCTTATTACTGATAACTCCTCTTCAAACAGTAAAATTATACCACAAAAAGAAGAAAAAAATCTAATAGCCCAACACAACCTAACTGAGGATAATGTAAAGTTTGCCGATAAGCATGGAGGTTTAGCAGTACCAAGTATCGCAATTACTAAAAAAGATACTCCGCTTGATGGTTTTGGAGATATTACACTTTTAGGTGATAAAGAGATGATAACACCAAAAAGAGATACTAAAACTTATGGTGCAGATATTTACAGTCCACGATACCCGCAAGTAAAAAAACAATTATCGCATAAAGCAATTAGAAACATTGAAGATGATTTAAACAAGTATCATAAATTAGTAGGAAATAGTAGCTATGTAGATCCTGAAAATTTAGCAGATGATTTAGGCTTAAAAATGAAATTCCTTGAAAGCAAAGGTTATTCAAAAGATAAAGTATTGAAATATGATACTCCTAAAAAAGAAAATATAGAAATTGCAAAAACATTTAAGTCTTTTTATGATGATGGAAAATTAAATAGAGATTATGTGAACGATGATAAATTTATCTTAAAAGTTAAAGAGTTTTTGAGAAATAAAATAGGTGATGATATAAACGATTGGAGCGAAACACAAATACAAAGAGTTGCAAAAAATTATGCTCAAATAATGAAAGATACAATAAGAAAAATGAAAAAAGGTAAATCAGCAGATTTTTATGAAACACGATCAAATGTATCTAATATCATAAACAAGAAACATAGCAAAGAGTTTAAAGATTATGTAAATAGCTACTATAAGCAACACGGAGCAGAAGAAAAGATTTATGATGGTACAGATAGAAATGGCAGACAAAAATGGATAGACCACACTATCGACAATGTAGTTAAGAAACTCAAAAAAAATCTAAGAGGTGGAGAAGGGTTTAACTATGGAACAGGAAGCATACGAGCCTTGCATACTCCACAATTTAAAACACTTGCACAAATCCAAAAAGCAAAAGACAAACTTGTTTCTAAAGATGAATTTGAAGCGATAAAGAAAGAGATCGAAGATGAGTATTTTAGAGTAGCAGATGAGTTTGATAATCATATAGGAAATAGCAGCTTTGGTAGTGATGAATTTAATGGTGTTCTCTCAGAAATAGCAGATAAACCACTTGATAAGGTTTTACATGAATATGGAATTGAAGATCTACCTAAATCAATAAAAGATGATATTGAAAATCTAAAGATAGCTTTGAAAGAGATGCCTACAGAATATTTTGAAACAAAAATACTTAGAAAGGTTGATTTAGGAGAGTTCAAAGTAGCTTTAGTTCCAAATGGTACTAGCAAAGAAACTATAGAATTACTAAAGAAAAAGGGCTTAAAAGTATCAAAATATAATCCTAAAATAGATGGTGCAAGGGCTGAAAAGATAGCAAAAGTTGCAGAAAAAGAGGGTATTTTATTTGTAAATCCTACGCACACAATGGCAGGTTCTTTTGCAGGTGGAAGTGATACTGCCATAAATCAAAGAGATTATAATGGAGATGGTAAAACAGACATTATAGATATTTTAATAGGTGCAGGAATAGGAGCAGCAGGAATAAACGCACTAAAAAAAGCAGCACCTAAACTCTTTGAAGACGAAGCAGGAAAAGATGGTTTTAAAGCAGGTCTATTTGCAGGCAGCAAGGCTAAAGGTTTTGATGCAGCAAAAAGAGCCGGTAAAACATTTGACGGGAAATATGATACTTTAGAGCGTTTTGAGATTGATGATAGTAAAGCTAAGTTAAAAAATTTAGCTAGATATGTAAATACTAAAGATGGAACAAAGCTTGAAAATATACTAGACCATAAAGAGCTGTTTGATAATTACCCAGAGTTGAAAGATATAAGTGTTAAGTTTCATAATGGTAGTGGATCAAGTTTTTCACGAGATGGCATAGAGATAGGCATTAAAGACTTTAAAACAAAAGACGACTTTAAATCTACTCTACTGCATGAGCTTCAACACTCTATTCAAAAAGAGGAAGGTTTTGCGCGTGGAGGATCAGCACAAGAGTTTTATAATGACTTCAAGAAAAAGATAAATCTTTTAAAATATGAGTTAGAGTTTGAGCCAGATGATTTCATAAGAGATAAAAAGCTAAAGCAGCTTAGTGAGCTTGAAAGCAAATATAAAGATGGCGGCAAAGAGGAAGCTTTTAAGATGTATCAAAACCTTGCAGGAGAGATAGAAGCAAGAGATATTCAAGCAAGGGCAGACTATACACCAGAGCAAAGAGAGAAGATAGCACCATACAGCAGTGAAGATATTGCACAGGAAGATGCAGTAATGCGATTTAATAATGCAAATGAAGATCTTTTTAAAAATATGAGTGAAAATAAAAAAGAATTTGAAAGTAAGATACAAGAAGCAAAGAAAAAAGGATATGCTCATTTATCTAAAATAGTAAGCAAAGAGGCTCAAAAAGAGTGGGGTGATGCTGCGAGTACATTAAAAAGATGGTTTACAGATACACTTGGTGCAAAGTACCATGATATAAGAGAGAGTGCAACTGCTTCAACAAATGGTATGAGTGTTAAGCTTGAGAGGCTACATAGAGCATTGAAAGAGCTAAATGAAGCTGATAGAGTTTCTTTACATGACTACATAGCCGGAGAGACAAATGATATAAATCCAACTTTAAAACCACTTGCGGACAAGCTTAAACAAGATATTGATAATTTAAGTAAGGATTTAGTTTCAAAGGGTGTATTAACACAGGAACAATATGATGAGTGGGCAGGGTACTACATACATAGAAATTATGAGCAACACTTTTTTAAAGATGTAAAAAATCTTATGAAAAGAGGTTTTAAAATTGATGATATACATAAACGAGGTAATATACAAGAAATAAGTGAAAAAGAAGCTAAAAAGTTGCTTGTTGATCCTAAGTTCATAGCAAGTACACAAAAGCCTCTTAGAGATGGTGGGCAGAGATTAACAAAACTTGCAAACGGAAAGTATGAGTTAAGAAGAGACTGGACCAGAGCAGAGCGTGATGCTATGAATGAGATAAGAGATGGTGCAATTACAATTCCTGAGACTCTTATGAGGCTAAAAAGAATGGCAGATAATGCAAAGTTTTTAGAAGATGTATCGAAGATTGATGAAGTGATACTCAAAGATGCTGAGAAGTTTAGTGATGATGAGATAAGCGCAGCAGGTTTTGTAAAAGCTCCTAACAGCCCTAAATATGGAGTGCTAGCAGGAAAACATATACGAAAAGATGTGTTTGATGATATAAGTGCTAGAAATGATGAGATATTTAATACTTTTTATGGTAGCGATGGAGCTATTGCTCGAATATGGAAAAACTATTTATCTCTTTGGAAAAAGTCAAAAACTGTTTGGAATGTTCCATCACATCTTAATAACTTTATGAGTAATCAATTTTTAATGCACTTAGCAGGTATGAGGGCTGATGAAATTGTTACATCAATAGGTCGTGCAGGAAAAATGATGTATGAAGGAAACAGACTTGAAAAACTGATGCAGAAAAAGATGCTAGGACAGGCAACAAAAGCAGAGTTAAAAGAGCTTGAAGATATGGGAGAAGATTTAAAGTACTTCTTAGAGGCTAAAGATGGTGGGCTACTTGGAAGAAGTCAGTTAAACGACATACTTGCAGGACAGCAAAAGATTGATAAAAAGGGTGTACTTGGAAAGATAGACAAGTTTAGTGAGGATATGTATCATGGAGAAGATGCTATAAATAAAATTGCAATGTATGCTCATTTAAGAGAAAAAGTAGGAATGAGTGCAGATGAAGCAAGAAAAGCAGTTTTAACAATAATGCCGGACTATTCTAAGCCGATGCCCATGGGGTACAGGGTATTAAGAGATACTGGAATAAGCCCTTTTATCTCTTGGAGTTATTACACTATGCCTGCTATTTGGAAACTTCTTAAAACAAGTCAAGGAGCGAAAAAAGCATCTTTAGCGATGGGAACACTAGCAGGACTTGAATATGTACTTACCGGTGGAGCAGTTACACCGCTTGATAATATTCCTTTCTATGGCGGAAACAAGCCAGAAGACTTCAAAGGGCGTAGGTTTGGAATAGGAAGAAGTGGAGACACTATACATACTTTAAAGACTGATAGATGGATACCATACATTGAGCTAACTGATCCTATAAACTTTTTTGTATCTAATATAAGTGGACCATCAACAAATGCAGTAGTAAATACACTAACTTCACTAAGCAAAGCAGGAATGATTAACCCATATTATGGGCGACCTGTTACATATAAAAACAAAGGTGCAGGGCAAAAAGCATATGACTATGCGAAGTACCTAACACAAAGCTATGTGCCGCTACCTGCTCAAGCTTATAGTGGTTGGAACTTAATAGAGAGTTTAGCAAGAAGTAAGAAAAATAGAAGAAGAAATAAAGTTATAGAGCCTAGAACACCAACACAAGAGATATTGAAAAATATCGGTCTTAACTCATTAAGCTACTCAAGAAGTCAAGCACGCAAAGAGAACAATGATTAAAATAGTATTGCTTTGATTGAGTGTCGTTAAATACAATAGTGAAAAATATTATTGGATTGTATATGGAAGACAGAATTGTGGTTATCGAGGCAAAAATAGCAAGCCTTGAAAAGGTAAAAGATGAGTTTTATGAGATGAAAAACTCTATTGTTAGAATGGAAATGGTAGATAACAATATTTACGACAAGCTTGCGCAGATTGATGAGACTATGAAGATGCACAAAGATAATTTTATACTCCATGATAAAAATGAGATGGAGAAATACGGATCTATTGATGCAAGACTTAAAAAGATTGAGCGAGTTATCTATATGGCAATAGGTGCAGCACTTGTGATTGAGTTTTTATCTAAGCTGCATCTACTTAGTTTTGGAGGGTAACTATGGGTATCATTGATTTTAGCTTGTCTGATATTGGAAATATTTTAACAAGAGCAAGAGAAGCAATTACAGGTGAGAAAATAAAAGACCCTACAGAACTTGCAAAACTTGATTTACAGCTAGAGCAGCTGCACTCTAAATTGATGCAAGGGCAGATGAAAATCAACGAAGAAGAAGCAAAGCATCCAAGTTTGTTTGTAGCAGGGTGGAGACCTGCTGTAGGATGGGTAGGAGTTATTACTTTGTTTTTTATGTATGTTCCAAAGGCAATAGTTATGACTTTAGTATGGTGCTATACAGTTTACTTGACTTATCACCCTGAGATTATTGCAACTGTTCCTGAAATTCCAAAGTTTCCAGACATGGGTAGCGGAGATATCTTAGGGCTGCTTTTATCTATTTTGGGTGTAGGAGCTATGAGAAGTTTTGATAAAAAGAATAAAGTAGATACAAAGGTAGTGGCGTGATGTATAACAATGTACTCAATGAGCTTAAAGAAGATGAGGGTTTTGTAGCACATCCATATAATGATAGTCTTGGTATTCCTACTATTGGTTATGGAACAAAGCTACCGCTTGATAAAATTGAAGCTGAGTTGCTGCTAGAAAAAAGATTTAATGATACACTTATGGAAGTTAAAAAGAATATTTATTTTTTTGAAGATTTATCGGAGTGTGCAAAAGAAGTAATACTAAATATGGCATATAATTTAGGAGTTCCACGACTATTAAAGTTTAAAAGAATGTTGAAAGCTTTGGAGGTTAAAGATTACAGAACTGCTGCAAAAGAGATGGTAGATAGTCTATGGTATAGACAAGTAGGAAGTAGGGCAACAAGGCTTGTTGTGAAGATGAGTAAATGCAATAACTAATATAAAATATGGTTACTTAAAGGATATTTAGCAATAATTATACACATCTATGAAATATGAGTGTAATAATATTATGTTATTTTTAGAAGGAATTTTTTAAGTAAAACAATGTCCAAACTATGACCATGATAGTTGTCACTTGCGGTCATAAATTTATTCAAAACTCCTATTGTTGGGGTATAATCTCGGCTCATAACCGAGCGGTCCCGTGTTCGAGTCACGGAGGACCCACCACTTAATAAATTTCCCCTTCAAAATATACTATAATATACTCCACAAATTAACTCATTGATAGGCAAAAAGCAAAGGCTCCCTATGAGAAATATCTACTTAATCATTGCAAAACAGATTGTCGAAGAGGCTGGAAAGATCATTAAAGAGGCGCGTGAGACAAATACCTTCTCGTATGAGTTTAAAGATGATGAGACACCAATAAGTAACATTGACCAGCAGGTCCAAGACTATATGGCAAAGCGTCTTCGAGACAGTTTTGACATTCAGG